>Ga0209172_10000346_pt1 | contig 132348 bp, 119 predicted proteins | sample LarsenN4metaG_FD_184113 | JGI IMG/M metagenome (GOLD analysis project Ga0209172, IMG submission 184113) | Hot spring sediment bacterial and archeal communities from British Columbia, Canada, to study Microbial Dark Matter (Phase II) - Larsen... ... | reverse complement strand
AACGAGGCTTTCCCAGATAAGCTCGGCGAGGCGCAACCGTTCCTCGACCGGAAGCTTCAGAATTTCGGCAACGTCCATATCACTCATGTTGTATAGCCTACCACCATCCCCCGGAGTCCGCTAACGTTCGCATTCACCGGCCGCGTGTGCGGCCGCGAAGCGGCGAACATAAGCGGTCCGGTGCAATGCGTTGTTAGATGTCATCCGCGCTTAACCCAGCATCGTTTGCCAGTTTCCGAAGAACCTCCCGACACGCGTCTATAAGAGCGGGCGACCGGTCTAAGCCAAGATAAGTGCACTCGTGCGCCAGAAGGTTGCGGTACTGTACGGCGTACCCGAAGAGACGCCAAGTTTCGGCGCCGAAGTGCGTGGCCGGCTCGCCAAGCGACCGCGCAGAGAGGTATTCAGAGATCAAATCTTCTGCCCCTTTCCTCCAATACTCGGCGTAAAGCTGAGATAGCTCGGTCTTGGTCTTGGCGCGCAGATGCATGCAGATCGACCGAGCAAACCCTTCAACCGCTGAAACGAACGCAATAAGGCGATTCGGATCGTGCTCGGGATTCTGGATCCTTTGCTTCGCCACATTGAGCCGCTGCCTCGGTAGAGCCTCGACATAGCTGCGCCGTAGCTCCGCCAGGTGTTTCTCAATGTCTGAAACGCTCACCGGCGTTTGCGATGACATCTAACGTCGCCATTGAGCGGCCGAGCCGGCGAGCGAAGCTCGCTGGCGAAGGTCCGCCTCGAATGGCAGGTTAGGCATGTTATTTCTGTATTTTCGTAAGCAGGTCTGCTGCGTCGCCACCGAGCAAACTTTCCATAGACGGAGTCGGGACACGAAGACGATCTACCTCGCCTTGCAGGACTTGGACCTGGTGCTTAAGAGAGATTATAGACGCGCGGTCTTTCTCAATTTTTCTTTGCAGTTTGAGATTCTCTGCAACCAATGCATCGTCCATTTTCCTTGCGCTCGCCTTCACGCGATGTTTGCTGGGAACTGCTTTCTTCCGTGGTTTCATCGCCTTCCCCTCAAAGACATGCCTAACGTCCGCGCTGTCGATCGCGCTGTTAGGCTTGACCTTCATTTCTTACCCCTTAGTCGAACGCCAATCTCGCGTAGTTTGCTTTGGACCACTGTGAACTCTTCGCGCGAAACGCGGCACGGTCCGTAGAAATCTCCGACACCTGTAAAGAGCTTCAAGAAGAACCCTTGCATCCGGTCCAAAGAGAGGAGTGCGCGCGTCGACGAGCCCGACGCGGCCTCATACGTTTGCTTTTCGAGGTAGTCACCTACGAAGGAGCCAGCCAATATCCCACGAACGTTGTACTGCGTCGTTTCTCGAAGCTCGTAAACAAGCACTTTGATTTGGCTTGTGGGTGCAACGTGCGCGACCTCGTAAATCTTGCCACCGTGGTAATCGATCAAGAAGGCCGCGTCGAGTTCAGATTGGCCGTAAAGATTGCAAAGGTAATAATTTTGCGCAGGCGCCTGAGCTTGTGCCGGAGCGCCAAACATGACCAGAAGGGCTATCAGCAAGAGATTGCGATGCATACGCATGCAGGCCTAACGTGCAGCGTTCACCGGCGCGACGCTTGCCGGCGCGTCCGCGTGGAACGCTTGGTTAGACCCCGAGTCGGGCGCTCGGCAAGCGAGCGAAGCGCTTCATTTACCGCAGTGGAATTCTTGAACCGCTTGGCAACATCCGGGTCAAGAACGACGACGTTTGTGCTCTCCAGGTAGCGCTGATAGTACTTACCGCGAACGGCGCCGGAGAAATCGTACTCAGCGCGCATCTGGTTGGCTTCGAGCCGCTGGCGCTTAGGATTCATATTGCTTCCGCTCATGTGATGTCGCCTCTCGGGCGCTAATGATGCGAATAGTATCGCTCTCCTCGGAGTGAGACACAACGATCAAGCGTCCGTTCGCGGTCCAACCGATCGTGACGAAGCGGGCTTCCCCCTCGCTGTGATCGGGATCGGGAATTGTTCCGGCAAGGGCGTCACCAAAGACCGTCGTCGCCTCTTCGAATGATACCCCGTGGTTTAGGAGATTCTCCTGCGCCTTAGCCGGATCCCATTCGAATTTCATTCGGAGTGTCGGGAGAGGATTTCTTGGGGTCTAACGTCCCGCATCATGCGCGCGCGAGTCTCTCTTGCGCGTCGCCATGGATGCGGCGGTTATGCCGCAGTTTGTAGATGATCTTCCCATCCCGGGAAGACAAGCACGGCAGGGTGGCACTTGAGGGCCTTCGCAAGCACCTTGGCGCGCTCGACGCCAAGACGAACACGGTCATTTTCGATGGCGGAAAGCGTCGTCTGTGGGATACCGGTGCGCTGTGCGAGTTGGTTCTGACTCAGACCCTGCAGCTCGCGAACGATGCGCACGGACTCGCCCACCGATACCGTGACGCGCTTCTTGGCGGGGCGAAACTCCTTCATTCAAGGCCTCCGATAATCGTGTGGGGTGATCGATACCACCTGAAATAGCTGTTGCGCTGGCGCGGTGCGGTAGATGATGCGCCATTGCGACCCGAGGCGTGAGGACCGATAGCCGGCCCATTTTCCCGACAAGGTTTCGTCGTTAAACCCTTTAATCAGACGAAGCCCCGGCGGCCCGGAGAGCATGGCGATGTCCTTCCACTTCTCATACCGCTTGAGGACTTCCCGCGGCGCCGCAGCAAGCTGCTTGTCAACGCGACGGTGCTCCTCGATGCGCCACATGCCACATTGTGCCTATGCCATATATGGTATGTCAAGGCGCCTCCGTGGCTGCGGCATAACGTTCGCGTTGAGCGGCGCCGTGAAGCGCGCAGCGCTGAACCGCGTCCGTCTCGAACGCGTGGTTAGGCTTCACATTGCCCAGATGCCCGGTGCGAAAGGCCGTGCACTGCCCGATCCGAAAAGCGTTGCTGCCAGTAGGAAGTGCATTGTCTATTTGTAGGGATAAAACGCTATGGGGGGCACCTTGATAGGGGCTATCACCTCGTAGCGCTTCTCGTTGACCTTGCGAACACGTGCGCACACGGACTTGTAGCCCTGGGCTTCGCCGAACGTCTGGAGTTCCCAGCAGAGGGTGTCGCCTTCGAGGCGCCATTTACCATCGTCTGCGCACTTGTCCTTAGGTTTGCTGCCGGAAAAGCGAGAACAGATCGAGCCATCTGCACGGAAATCCCAGTAGGTGACCGAGTTCGGATTCGCAAGATCGCCTCGCATCGACATAGCCCATGTCCGACCAGTGACGAGACTTTTCAGTTGCTGTGACGTGAGTTGCTCGTCTGTCGCCTGACCAGCCACCACCGATGAAACCAGCAAAGTGAATTGCACGATCGAAAAACCCAACATTCGCGGAAACATTTTGTTCTCCTCCTTGTGATTATCGTGAAGTAGCCAGTGAAGCCTAACGTTCGCATTCACCGGCCGCGTGTGCGGCCGCGAAGCGGCGAACATAAGCGGTCCGGTGCAATGCGTTGTTAGATGTCATCCGCGCTTAACCCAGCATCGTTTGCCAGTTTCCGAAGAACCTCCCGACACGCGTCTATAAGAGCGGGCGACCGGTCTAAGCCAAGATAAGTGCACTCGTGCGCCAGAAGGTTGCGGTACTGTACGGCGTACCCGAAGAGACGCCAAGTTTCGGCGCCGAAGTGCGTGGCCGGCTCGCCAAGCGACCGCGCAGAGAGGTATTCAGAGATCAAATCTTCTGCCCCTTTCCTCCAATACTCGGCGTAAAGCTGAGATAGCTCGGTCTTGGTCTTGGCGCGCAGATGCATGCAGATCGACCGAGCAAACCCTTCAACCGCTGAAACGAACGCAATAAGGCGATTCGGATCGTGCTCGGGATTCTGGATCCTTTGCTTCGCCACATTGAGCCGCTGCCTCGGTAGAGCCTCGACATAGCTGCGCCGTAGCTCCGCCAGGTGTTTCTCAATGTCTGAAACGCTCACCGGCGTTTGCGATGACATCTAACGACCAAGTTCAGTTGCCGGGGCCGCCTGCAACGACGATGACCCGCGCGAAACCAGGATGGCGGCCCCGGTCAACTGCAACTTTTGGTTAGGCCCGGTTATCCTCCACCATCCGCTTAACGTCTTCGATGCTCCGGCATTCACCGCCCAGATGCAAGACCGCGTGACAGTTCGGACAGACCGGCCGCAAGTCCCTGACGGGATCTACGACATACTCGCCGTTCACTTGCGAAAGCGGGCGGAGGTGATGTACGTGAATGTAACCGTCGGCTACCTTTCCGTACACGGCTCCGAAACTGAACCCGCAGATACAGCAAGTCGTGCCGTGGGCGTCAATGCACTGGCGGCGCGCCTCGGGATTGCGCTCGTAGGCATTCACGGTGACCGAACGCACTGCCCCTTCGACCAAACCAATCGGCTGAAGAATCTCCTCAGCCAAGACCGCGTCCGTTACCGCGTCGCGGCCCTTCCACGGCAGGTGGGCCCGCAACGGCTCCTCAAAGGCGGCGAGGTTGATTGGGGCTTTGCGGGGGAACGGGACCCAATCTCTGACAATTGCTGCTGGAACTGGCTTTTCCAACAAGGCCCGGCTTCGCCCCAAATCGAACCGCGGCAGAATGCACCAACTATCAGCACGCTGTTCGACCGCGCTTACCGTCGCGTAGCCGATGATGCCGAGGTCTTCATCGCCAGTGTAAACGAACACCTCATCGCCGATCTCGATATTGTTCCAATTCTGGCTGATGAACCAATCACGATCTTCAACGATCCGTCCGTTCTCAAGCAGCGTCCGGTAGGAATCGACTGTAACCGGAATGGACTGGCCGTCTGCAAGGGTGAAGGACCGATCGGCACCCGCAGAGATCGGATAAAGCCACGGACCAGCCATTGGTGCAGTCTCCGGTTTCGCCACTTCTGGCCTAACGCCATGTTGAGCGGCGCGCGCGACACCGCTCGCAGACCAACGCCATTACAGGCAAACCACTCACGCTTCCCTCGCGTCCGCTCGAACTGAAGTTAGGCAGCATACTTATCGCAAGCTAGGGTCAGGTTGATGGGGACCAGTGACCTCGCCAATCGCGGGCCACACCAGATAGGCTGACCAACTACGCCCGTCAGACGTGCAGTAGACAACATATTCTCCTCGGTCTTTGGCGCTCTCGCGATACTTGTATTGGCCGCATCCACCGATGCGCTTCGCGGCTAAGGCTTTGGTGATGCCGAGGTTAAATTCCTCTCGCCATGGCCCTGGATAGCGATCGCTCAATGAGAGACTTTGCGTTTTGACATCTTCACGAGTTTTGTCGGAGGCCGGCGCCGAGCGTGAGCGTTCTGAGGCCTTGGGCTGATCTGGAAAGATCGACTTCCAAAGGAGAATGAGAAGAAAGGATATGACGACGAAAGAAACGAAGCCAATCTTGCCAACAGCCTTGAGAACACCGTCAATGCGTCCCCACAAAGTCGGAGCACCGCATTTCGGGCAAGCCGAAGCATTGGAACTGATGGCGCTACCACAATCCTTGCATTTGACTAGTGCCATGCGGTCGCTGGTCGTGCTGCCTAACGTGAAGTAGTTGGCCTAAAAGTCGATTTGTAAATCGGCATTATGTGATTGCTTTTGTCATCCTTCAAGCGGCTCAAGGCGTTAGGAGGGGAAGTTGAATAAAAATTAAGGACGGATGAGGAGGATAGATGGACGGCAGTACTTCAACGGGCACTCCTGCGTCGCCGGCGCAGGGCGCCAAGCTCATGACCCGGGTTCGGGCTGCAATACGCGCCCGCCATTACAGCTACAGGACGGAACAGGCCTACGTCCATTGGATAAAGCGTTTTATTCTCTTTCACCGACTGCGACATCCGCAGGATCTCGGCGAGACGGAAGTAACCGCTTTTCTCAATCACCTCGCCGGACGCGGCGTGGCCGCCGCAACGCAAAACCAGGCGCTTTCGGCCCTTCTTTTTCTTTACAAGGGGGTGCTGGCAACACCGCTCGATTGGCTGAGCGGGCTCGTGCGCGCCAAGCGGCCCGCGCGCGTTCCCACGGTGCTCACCGTCAGAGAAGCTCAGCAGTTGCTGAGCGGCTTGGAGGGCTCGAAATGGCTGATGGCGAGCCTCCTGTACGGGGCCGGGCTGAGATTGCGGGAGTGCCTGAAGTTGCGGGTAAAGGATATTGACTTCGAATATCGGCAAATCGTGGTACGCGACGGCAAGGGTGCCAAGGATCGCGTCACCATGCTTCCGACGGCGCTGATCGGTCCGTTGAAAGCACACCTGGCTCGCGTTCGGGAACTCCACGACCGGGATATCGCCGCGGGGTACGGTGACGTGGAGCTGCCGGACGCGATTTCACGCAAGTATCCGCGGGCGGCTTACGAGTGGGGCTGGAAGTTTGTGTTCCCTGCGCACCGGTATTCGCGTGATCCGCGAAGCGGGATAGTGCGGCGACACCATGTCTATGAAGATGTGCTGATTCGGGCCGTCAAGCAGGCGGCGCGCGCAGCCGGCATCGCGAAGCACGTGAGCTGCCACACGCTGCGCCACTCGTTCGCGACGCACCTGCTCGAAAGCGGTTACGACATCCGCACCGTGCAGGAGCTGCTCGGGCACGCGGACGTCTCGACCACCATGATCTACACGCACGTGCTGAACAAGGGCGGGCGGGGCGTGAAGAGCCCGCTCGATCGCGTGGAGGAGGCGCGCGCCCGGTACGCGACGGCGTGAGGCCGCCGGGGGCGCTTCCCGCTCAGTAGCTCGTCGGCCAGTTGCGCAGCCGGTGCTCGCCCACGCCGTTCTTCATGCGCAGGCGGTGCACCTCGAGCGTGCGAATGAGGTAGTCGCGTGTGTCGCGCGGGTCGATCACGTCCTGCGCTTCGTAGAGCTCCGCGAGCCCCCACGCCGCGGTGTCGCGCTCCACTTCCGCCTTGAGCTGGGCGAAACGCTCGGGGTCGTCCTCCTGCTTGACACCGTAGAGCACGTTCACCGACACCGCGGGGTCCATGAAGCCCAGGTCCGCGGTCGGCCAGCACACGACCTCGTCGGCGTTGCGCCCGCCCGCCATGTTGATGTAGGCCTGGCCGTAGCTCTTCCTCATGATGACCGTGATCTTCGGCACCGTGACGAGGGTGAGCGCGTTCATCCAGTTGATGACCTTGCCCGGCATGCCGCGGATTTCGCCTTCGACGCCGATGAGAAATCCCGGCACGTCGACCAGAAACACCAGCGGCACGTTGAAGGAGTCGCACAGCACCATGAAGCTCGTCACCTTCTGGCAGGCGTCGGCGTCGAGCGCGCCGCCCTTGAAGAGTGGATTGTTGGCGATGAAGCCCACCGTCTTGCCGTCGAGCCGGGCGAGCACGGTGGCGACCGATTTGCCGAAGCGCTCCTTCAGCTCGAAGCACGAATCGCGGTCGGCGATGGCGGCGATCACCTTGCGCACGTCGTACACCTTGTTGCGCGACTCGGGCAGGATGTCGAATATTTTTCGGCACGCCTCGCCGGAGCCGTCCGGCACCGGATGCTCGGGCGGCGGCTGCATGTTGTGGCTCGGGAGGTACGAAAGGAACCGCCTGATCGCATCGAGCGCCTGCTCATCGGTGTCCACCGCCATGTCGGCGAGCCCGGATACGCCGGTCAGCAGCTTCCAGCCGCCGAGATCTTCCGGATCGATCGGCTTGTTGATCGCGATGGAAGTCACGTTGGGGCTCGCGATCGCCATGATCGCGCCCTTGCGCATGACCACGAAGTCGGACATCGCCGAATACCACGTGGAAGAGCCGTAGCACTGTCCGAGGAGCGCGGAGACCCACGGCGTCTCGCGCAGGCGCTGGTACTCGGTCGGATCCTGCGCGATGATGGCGCGGCCCGCCGCGCCCATGCGGTCGGGCATGCGCGCGCCGCTCGACTCGCCGAGGAAGATGAGCGGCAGCCCGCGCCTGCACGCCACCTGCTTCACGTGGCGGATCTTCTTCATGTTGATGACGGCGGAAGAGGCGCCGAGCACCGTGAAGTCGTTGGAAACGAGCGCGACTTCGCGCCCGTCGATGCGCGCGAAGCCCGCGATTTTCCCGTCCGCCGGCGTCTTGTGCTTCACTTCGGGCCGGTTGGAGCGCGCAAGGCGGCCCGACTCGAGGAACGAGCCCGGGTCGATCAGGTAATCGATGCGCTCGCGCGCGTTGAGATGTCCTTCGGCCCTGCGCTTCGCGAGCTTGTCGGGCCCGCCCATCGCGAGCGCTTCGGCGGTCTTCTCCTGCAGTTGCCTGATCAGCTCTTCGAACGGCACTGTGCTTCCTTAGCGGTCCGCGCTATTCGGCCTTGATGCCCGCGGCCTTGATCACCTTCGCCCACTTTGCGATTTCGTTCTGGATGAAGTGGGCGTATTCCTTCTGACTGTTGCCGACCGGATCGGCGCCGAGCCCCACCAGCTTATCGCGCACCGCCGGCGCATTGAGCGCGCGCACCGTCTCCGCGTGGAGGCGGTCGAGGATCGGCTGCGGTGTCTTCGCCGGCGCCGACATGCCGAAGAAATTCGTCACCTCGTATCCCGGCACGCCCGCCTCGGCGACGGTGGGAATGTCCGGCGCGGCCGATGAGCGCTTCGGCCCCGTGACCGCGAGCGCCCGCAGCTTGCCGTCGCGCGCCTGGCGAATTACGGTCGGCAGGTTCCCGAAATAGAGCGACACCTCACCGGCGATCAATGCGACGACGCCGGGCCCGCCCCCCTTGTAGGGAATGTGCACCCACTTCACGCCGGTCATGTACTGGAAGAGCTCCGCCGAAAGGTGCACCGTCGATCCGATGCCCGACGAGCCATAGTTGATGTCTCCCGGTCGCTTCTTCGAGAGCGCGATCAGCTCCTTCACGCTCCTGACGGGCAGCGAGGGGTGAACGACCAGCAGGTTCTGGGAAACGGCGAGCAGCGTGATGAAGGCGAAGTCCTTGATCGGGTCGAAATTGAGCTTGATGAGCGAGGGATTGGTGGCATGACCCGGGCCATTCAGCATGATGGTGTAGCCGTCCGGTGCGGCGCGCGCCATCAGCTCGGAGGCGATCGCGGTATTGGCGCCGCCGCGGTTTTCGACCACCACCTGTTGCCCGAGATACTCGGAAAGCTTGGGCGCAACGATGCGCGCGACGATGTCGTTGGTGCCGCCCGGGGGGAAGCCCACCAGAAAGCGGATCGGCTTGGTGGGGTAGGTCTGGGCCGGGAGCGCTGCGCTCCCGATCAATAGCCCCAAGGCGACGGAAACCGCAGCGATGTGCCGCTTTGCCATGGCATCTCCTCCTCTCGAGTCACGCACGTCGCGCTTGTGTGCGCCCGGTGCGCGGATCCGGCGTAAGCGTAGCACGCGCCGCCGGCCGCCGGCGCGCGCGAGGGCCGCGGCGGTCGCGGCCCCGGTGCGCCTCAGGCGCGGGCCCGGGCCTTGCCCCTGCTCTTGGGCTCGAACCCTTTGAGGTAGAGTGGGCCGGTCATGGTGCCGTCCACGGCTTTGCCGATGATCCCCTGCGAGAGATCCTTGATCGCGAGAAAGATCACGTCCTCGTCGTCCGGGGAGGCGACCAGCGTGTGCGGGGCGTTGGCGGGAATGTAGATGAGCGTGCCGGCAGGGGCGACCACGCGCTTGCCGTTCACCGAGCCCACCAGAGTCCCGCGCACGACGAAATTGAACTGCTCGTTCTTGTGCGAATGCATGCGCGAGCCGGTGCCGCGCGGCTTGTGGATGTAGCCGACCAGCATGCGCTCGCCCTCGACCACCCCGCCGTGCGAAGTGGAATAGCCGGTGCCGGCGTCCACCTTCTTCAGCTTGGCCATCGGAAAGTGGTATTTGCCGTTCGCGCCGCCCCGGATCGCGCCTTCGGTCTTGGTTTTGCTCTTGCGCGCGGTCGCGCGCTTTGCTGCCATGGCCATGCTTTGTCTCCCGTTGCCCGCGTTGGGTCAGCTGAATCTGCATCCGTGCATCGACGAATATCTGCCCTGGGACACCCGCTCGGCGCGGCTCACAGGTAATCGATGATCTTCCAGTCGCCGGGCTTCGCGTTCACCACGTTCTTGCTCATGCCGGGACGGCGGTCGGCATAGACGCGGCCCTCTTTCATCACGAGCTGGATGTTTTCCTTCTTCTGCAGGCACGCGATGTCCTGGAGCGGATCGCCGTTGACCGCGACGATGTCCGCGAGCTTGCCGGCTTCGATCGTGCCGAGATCCTTCTCGCGCTTGATCGCCTGCGCGGCATTGCGCGTGGCCGTGAGGATCGCGTCCATCGGCTTCATGCCGAGCTTGACGTAGATCTCGAGCTCCGCCGCGTTCGAGCCCATGTCCGGCTCGAAGCCCATGTCGGTCCCCATCGCGATCCGGACGCCCGCCTTGTACATCTTCTGGAACGTCTCGAAGCAGAACGGCTGCAGGAACTTCATCTTGCGCAGTACGAACTCGGCGGTGCCGTGCTCGCGCCGCAGCTGAATCGCGTGATCGGTGCGGTGCGAGAGCGTGGGCGTCACCGGGATGCCCGCCTCCGCGATCAGGTCGATCGTCTCGTCGTCGTTGAACACCATGTGCTCGATCGTGTCCGCCCCGGCCTTCATCGCCATGCGCTGCGCCTGCGTCGTGAAGCAGTGCACCGCCGCGGTCTTGTGGAAGGCGTGCGCCTCGTCCACGATCGCATCCAGCTCCTCCTGCGTCATGTTGCGGATGTCGGGCTCTTCCTTGTCGGTGCCGCCGCCGCCGGAAGCGCAGGTCTTGATGACGTCGCAGCCCGCGAGCAGGTTGGTGCGCGCGAGCTTGCGCAATTCCCACGGCCCGTCCGCGGTATTGAAGCCGAAGCGCGGCATCGCGCGCGGCTGGATCAGGTCGAGGTGCGAGCCGGTGATGGTGGTGAAGCCGCCGATCAGCATGCGCGGCCCCTCCATGATGCCGGCGTCGATCGCGTCGCGCACCGCGCAGAGTTCGTTGGTGAGGAGCCCGCGGTTGGAATTCATGCCCAGATCGCGCAGCGTGGTGAAGCCCATGTCGAAGCAGAGCTGGGCGTGGAACAGCGCGTACATCTGCTGCAGATGCGGCATGATCTCGAACTGCGCGACGCGGTGGTTGTGGAACGTCATGCAGTTGAACATCGAGGTGTGGATGTGGAGGTCCATCATCCCCGGCATGAGCGTGCAGCGCCCGGCGTCGATCACCCGGGCGTCGCGCGGAATTCTGATCTCGTCGCGCGCGCCGACCTCCTTGATGCGGCGTCCCTGCACCGCGATCACCGCGTCCTTGAGCGGCGCGCCGCCCGTGCCGTCGATCAGCGCACCGCCCTTGATGTACGTGACCGGGCCTTTCTCCTCCGGTGGCTGCATCCCCTGCATAGCGTGAATCTCCTGCGTGGTGGGTGACTCGGGCCGCTGCGATCGATGTGGAATGCAAGCGTTTGCAGCGGAACCCGAACGCTAAAGAATCCGCCACCCAAAGTCAAGCAAGCGGCGCTAGCGGAAGCTCTTCGCCGCGGCGAGAAACTGCGCGTAGGTTTCGGGGTCGAGCGTGCGGGCGCGCTCGCCGGCCGGCGGGCGCAGGGTGAGCATCGGGAGCGTCGCTTCGATCTCCTCGCGCGCCATGTCGCGGGTGATGAAGACGAGCCGCGATCGCCGGTCTTCGTCAGGCCAGCGCGCAAGCTCGACCGGCTCGTGGATCAGCGTCTGCACGGCGTGGATCACCACCGGCGTGCCATCGACGTCGAGGAGGCCTTTCACGCGCAGCAGCTTGGCGCCGCGCAGCGCCGCCAGCATGTTGAGCCACATCTCGAGGCCCGCGCCGCTGACCGGCGTGTCGAGGCGCACGCAGAAGGCGCGGATGTGCTCGTCGTGGCGGTTCACGTCGTGCCCGCCGTGATGGTGATGGTGCGCGGCTTCGCTTTCCGCGTGAGCAAACTCCGCGTCGCGGAGCCAGCGCTTCACCTTCTCCGCCGGTGCGCGCGCGTCACTCACCCCCGCGCCGAAGAGCGCCGCGGGCTCGACTTCGCCGCGCACCACCGTGTGCAGTTCGGCGCCGGGATTCATGCGTGCGAGCCGATTCTCCAGCGCTCTCACTTCCGCAGCCGCTGCGATGTCGGTCTTCGTGATGAGCACGCGGTCCGCGAGCGCGGCCTGCTTGACCGACTCGGGGTGCGCGTCGAGCTGCTGCGCGCCGTTCACCGCATCGACCAGGGTGACGACGCTGTCGAGCGTGAAGAGCGGCGCGAGCTCCGGATCGGTGACGAGCGTCTGGATGATGGGAGCCGGGTCCGCGAGCCCGGTGGTCTCCACGATGACGCGATCGAAGGCGGGAACCACGCCGTCGCGGCGCTTGCGATAGAGATCGGCGAGCGTCTCGACGAGATCGCCGCGCACCGTGCAGCACAGGCACCCGCTCGAGAGCAGCACCGTGTTCTCGCTCGGGGTGGCGATCAGCAGATGGTCGAGCCCGATCTCGCCGAACTCGTTGATGATGACCGCCGCGCCCGCCATCTCGGGGCGCTGCAGCAGCCGATTGAGCAGCGTCGTCTTGCCGCTGCCCAAAAACCCCGTGATGACGGCGACCGGCGTGCGCAAAGCGTTACGCCGCAAGCGGCTGCTTCTCTTCCTCCGCCGTGTAGCGGCCGAGGCAGGCGAGGCTGTTCATGCGCGCGCGATGGAGCAGCGCCGCCTGCGCCGCGGCGACGTTCGCGGACGAGCCCTTCCACGCCTTGAGCGAAGGCTGCTGCAGGGCGCGCCCATACGAGAACGACAGCGGCCACGGCAGCTTGCCCACGAACATGCGGTTCATCGCGTTCAAATGCTGGGTCGCGACCTCGTCGCTCTGTCCGCCGGAGAGGAACACGATGCCCGCGACCGCCGCCGGCACGGTGCGCTTGAGGATGCGCACGGTGCGCTCGGCGACTTCGTCCACGCCTGCCTGGTTGAGGCAGCTCTTGCCGGAGATCACCATGCTCGGCTTCAGCACCGAGTGCTCGAGCGTCACGCGGTTGCGGTAGAGCTCTTCGTAAACCGCGTTGAGCGTCCACTCCGTCACTTCCTCGCAGCGCTCGATGGTGTGGTCGCCATCCATCAGCACTTCCGGCTCGACGATCGGCACCAGCCCCGCCGCCTGGCAGATCGCGGCGTAGCGGCCGAGCGCGTGGGCGTTCGCGGCGATGCAGGTCGGCGTCGGCAGCCCGGCGCCGATGGTGATGACCGCGCGCCACTTCGCGAACTTCGCGCCCATCTTGACGTAATCGGCGCAGCGCTTGGCGAGGTTGTCGAGCCCTTCCGTCACGGTCTCGCCCGGGCAGAGCGCGAGCGGCTTCGCGCCGGTGTCGACCTTGATTCCGGGGAGGATGCCGTTGCGGGAGAGCAATTCCACGAACGGCGTGCCGTCCGCGGATTTCTGCCGGATCGTCTCGTCGTAGAGGATGACGCCGCTGATGTACTGACCGAGCCCGCGCGCGCTGAACAGCATGTCGCGGTAGGCACGGCGGTTCTCTTCGTTGCTCTCGACCTTGATGCTGTTGAAGCGCTTCTCGATGGTGCCGGTGCTCTCGTCGGCGGCCAAGATGCCCTTGCCCGGTGCGACCATCGCCTGGGCCACGGTGGCCATTTCATGTCCTGACATAAAGCCTCCTGATACGCTGGGGAGTAAATCGATGGACGATAGGGGGTGCCGCGCTATTTTACACCCGCGTCCGCGCGCGGGCCGACGCCCCGTACGGATCATTCACCTTGCTTCCTGACGCCCGCGCTCGGGCGTTGCGGTGCGCACCGCGCCAAGCCTCTCAGCCGCTACTCTTGCCCCGGTGCAGCGCGCCCGGATCTGCGGGGGCGGCTCACGAATGCCGGTGTTCCCCGACCTTCACGATCTTGAGGGTGTTGGTGCCGCCCGCCTTGCCGTACGGCTCGCCGATGGTGAGCACGATGTAGTCGCCGCGATGGACGGCGCCGCGCGCGAGGAGTTCGTCCTCGGCCATGTGCAGCGAGCGCTCGGAATCGCGCACGCCCTTGAACTTGATCGGGTGCACGCCCCGGAAGAGCGTCACGCGCCGGCGCGTTTCGGTCACCGCGCTCATGGCGTAGATCGGCACCGGCGAATGCATGCGCGACATGAGCAGCACCGTCTTGCCGCTCTGTGTCATCGCCGCGATCGCCTTGATGTCGAGGTTGCTCGCGGTGAACAGGGTGGCGCGGGCGATCGCCTCTTCGACCTCGGCGGGCCCGCTCGCGTGGCGTCGCTCGGGCGTGAAGGTATCCTCTTTCTCCGCCTCGACGCACACGCGCGCCATGGCGGCGACCGTTTCGACGGGATAAAGTCCGGTCGCAGTCTCGGCCGAGAGCATCACCGCATCCGTGCCGTCGAGCACCGCGTTGGCGACGTCGGACACTTCCGCGCGCGTGGGTATCGGGCTCGATATCATCGATTCCATCATCTGGGTAGCGGTGATCGTCACCCGGTTCTTCTCGCGTGCCATGCGGATCATTCGCTTCTGGAGCGCCGGCACCGCGGCATCGCCGACTTCCACGGCGAGGTCACCGCGGGCCACCATGATGCCGTCCGAAGCGTCCAGTATCTCGTCGAGGGCCGGCACCGCTTCGGCGCGCTCGATCTTGGCGATCATGAGCGCCCGCCCGCCGGCCTTTTCCATGAGATCGCGCGCCCACTGGATGTCCGCCCCGGAACGCGGAAACGACACGCCGAGGAAATCCGCCTTGAGCTCGGCCGCGGTCCGGATATCCTGCATGTCCTTCTCGGTGAGCGCCGGCGCGGTCAGGCCGCCGCCTTTGCGGTTGATGCCCTTGTTGTTCGAGAGCGCTCCGCCCTGTTCCACGACGGTGATGATGCGCGGTCCCTTCACCGACGACACCCCGAGGACGATGCGCCCGTCGTCCAGCAGCAGCGTGTCGCCCGGGCGCACATCGTTCGGAAGATCGCGGTAGTCGAGCCCGACACGGTGCGCATCGCCCAGCTCGCACTCGGCGTCGAGCACGAACTTCGCGCCCGGCACGAGCGCGATCTTGCCGTCGCGAAAGCGTCCGATGCGGATCTTCGGCCCCTGCAGATCGACCAGCACGCCCACCGCGCGGCCCGCCTTGCGCGCGAGTGTGCGCACGAGCTGCACCAGGCGGCGATGCTCTGCCGCCGTGCCGTGAGAGAAATTGACGCGGACCACGTCGAGACCCGCCTGTATCATGCGCGCGAGCACTTTCGGATCCCGCGAAGCGGGGCCCAGCGTGGCGACGATCTTGGTACGCCGAAGCATGTCGCACCGACGGGGACGAGGAGGCGTTAGTGTAAGTGGGCCTCGGAACGACTTCAATTCCGGCGGCGTGCGCGCCGCGCACGGCTCGCCCGCGGTTACGTTCTGCTTTCGAGCTTGCCGATCGCGCGAAGCTCGCGCTCGAGGCGCTTAAGCTCCGCGTCGTACCACGCCTTCAACGCGTCGCCGTCGAGATAGTCGATCGTGACGTTCACCTTCGCCATCGCGGCCCTGAACTTCGGGTCCGCCGCGCTCTCGCGCAGCGCCCCCTGCCACGTTTTCACGATCGCCGGCGGCGTCTTCGCGTGCGCGAAGTAGCCGGCCCACAGCACGAATTCCGCGTCGTACCCCGCGTCCTTGAGCGTCGGGGTATCCGGGAAGGCGGGTGCGCGGGTGGCGCCGGTCTGCGCGATGAGGCGCACGCGACCGGCCTCGACATGGGGGCTCGCGACGCCCACCGGCGCGTGCATCATGAAGACGTGGCCGCCGAGAACGGAAATCATGGCGGGCCCGGCGCCGTTGAACGGCGCGTGCAGGAGGTTCACCTTCGCCGAGCGCGCGAGCATCGCCATGCTGATGTGTCCGCTGCTGTAGAGGCCGGGCGAAGAATAGGTGAGATCTCCGGGCTTCGCCTTCGCGAGCGCGACCATCTCCTTCACCGATTTCGCGGGCAAGCTTGGATGGACGACGAAGAGCAGCGGGTCCGCCGTGACGCGCGCGAGGAGAATGAAATCATCCGGCGAGTACGGGGTGGGTCGGCCCTGTATGCTTTCGGTGATCGGAATCAGTACGTGCGTCACCGTGTTGAGCAGCGTGTGATAGCCGTCCGCCGGTGCCTTCGCGACGAACGTGCCGCCGACCGCGCCGCCCGCGCCCACGCGATTGACGGTGATCACCGGCTGCCTGAGCGCCCGCTGCAGCGAGTCCATCATGCCGCGCGCGAGAATGTCGGAGGTGCCGCCGGGCGCGTTGGGATTGACGATCGTGACGGTGCGGCTGGGAAACGCGTCCTGCGCGCGGACAAACGACATCACGAGCGACGCGGCAAGCGCCGCTGCCGTTATTGCGACGATCCGCATCTCTTCCTCCCCTGCCGGAATATCGACGCCGGCTCTGACGTCCGGCTAGCGTAGCGAGTCCTGCCCCGGCCGGCAACCGCGCTCAGCTTCCCGCCGCGGCCCGCTCCTGGATCACTTCATAGGCGATGCGGTGCGCTTCGTTCGCTGCCGGGATTCCGCAATAGAACGCCACGAGCAGCAGCACTTCGCGGATCTCCTCCGGGGTGCAGCCGTTCGCGAGCGCGCCGTTCATGTGCACCCGGAACTCCTGTGCGCGGTGGGTGGCCGCCGTCATCGCGAGCACCGCGAGGCTCTTCGTCTTGAGCGGCAGGTCGGGTCGGCTCCATACGTCTCCGTAAGCATAGGCGTTCACGATGTGCTGCAGCGGCTCGCCGAACTCGCCGAGGCCGCCCATGCGACCCGCGACCGCCTTGTCGCCGAACATCTTCCGCCGCAACGCGAGACCGCGTTCGTACAGCGCCTTGAGATCCATTCGCGCCTCCCTTACGCCGCGCCGCCCGCCACGAGACGAGCGACTTTCGAATCCTTTTCGATCCACACCGTCTCGGCCGCGTCGGTATTGCCGACGCCGATGTAGCAGAAGATGAGCGCGGCCTCCTGCGTATCGGAAGCGTTTGAAATGACATGGATTGCGCCGCTCGGGATATAGACGAAGTCGCCGCCTTCGAGGATCACTTCGCGCCGGTCCGCACCGTCGCTCCGCGCGAACCACGCGCGAATTCGCCCGCAGAGGATGTACCAGCACACGTCGTTCGCGGAGTGGTAGTGCGTGGGATTGGGCTGCGCCCCCGGCACCAGGACCGTGCGGCCCATCGTCGCCTTGGCGCCTTCGATGATGCGATCGTTGATGCCGAAGCCGATGCGTAGCGGTGGCTCATACGTCGTATCGGTGCCGGTCTGCGCCGGTCTGATCACGGTCGGCATCTGCCTTGCATACGGTACCATTGCTGGCACTCCTTCCTGTCTTCGGGAGCCCCGGATCCGGCCGCGACGGCCGCGTGCCGTCAGCCGCCCGCGCGGCTTTCGAGAACTTCGATCGCCGGAAGCTTCTTGCCCTCGAGAAACTCGAGGAACGCGCCGCCCCCCGTCGAGATGTACGAGATCCGGTCGCCGACTCCGTATTTCGCGATTGCAGCGAGCGTATCACCGCCACCCGCGAGCGAGTAAGCCTTTGACTCGGCGATGGCGCGCGCGAGCGTGCGGGTGCCTTCCCCGAACTGATCGTGCTCGAACACGCCGACCGGGCCATTCCAGACGATGGTGCCGGCTTCGCGCAGGAGATCGGTCATCGCGCGCGCGGTCTGCGGCCCGATGTCGAGGATCAAATCGTCGTCGGCGACCTCATCTGCGGACTTGGTCTGGGCATGCGCCGTTGCGGACAATTCCTTCGCGCACACCACGTCCGTCGGGATGGGAACGCCGCCGCCGCGCGTCTTGAGGTCGTCCATGATGCGGCGCGCCTCACCGACGAGATCCGGCTCGGCGAGCGACTTGCCGATCTTCGCTCCGCTCGCGAGCAGAAACGTGTTGGCGATGCCACCGCCCACGATCAACTGGTCCACCTTCGCGGCGAGCGCGGCGAGTATGGTGAGCTTGGTGGACACCTTCGCGCCGCCCACGATCGCCACCAGCGGGCGCGCCGGGCTCTCCAGCGCGCGCGTGAGCGCATCGATTTCCGCGGCCATCAGGGGTCCGGCGCATGCGACGGGCGCGAACTTTGCGATGCCGTGAGTCGTCGCTTCCGCGCGGTGTGCCGTGCCGAACGCGTCGTTCACATAGACGTCGCACAACGCCGCCATGCGGCGCGCGAGTGCGTCATCGTTCTTTTTCTCGCCCCTGTTGAAGCGGCAGTTCTCGAGCAGCACGGCGCGCCCGGGTTCCACCGTCACACCGTCCAGCCAGTCGCGCTTGAGTGGGACGTCCATGCCCAGCAGCGTCGACAGATGGCGCGCGACCGGCGCAAGCGAATTCGCTTCACTCGGCTCACCCTCCTTCGGCCTGCCGAGATGCGAGGCGAGCATGACGCGCGCCCGCTGCGAAAGCGCGTGACGGACGCCAGGCAGCGCGGCGCGAATGCGCGTGTCGTCACCGATCGCGCCGTCCTTGACGGTCACGTTGAAATCGACGCGGATGAAGACCCGCTTTTCGCGCAGGTCGAGGTCGGTCATTTTGAGGATGGGCATGATGGTTCCCGTGGAAAACCCCGCTCAATATGGCTCCGGCCGGCCGCGTCCGCGAAGCCCCACTCATTGTGGCTACGGCCGGGCGTTAACACGCCCTTAACATCGCTGCGCGATGTGAGCCTTCGCCGCAACGAATGGGGAGCGCCATCGGCCGCTTTCACCTACTTGGCATTCATGAGCGCAACGGTTGCGTCCAGCATTCTGTTACTAAATCCCCATTCGTTGTCATACCAGGCAAGCGCCTTGACGAGCGTGCCGCCGGTCACCTTCGTCAGCGTCGCATCGAAGATGCTCGATGCGGGATTGTGGTTGAAGTCCACGGAGACCAGCGGGCCCTTGCTGTACTCGAGCACGCCTTTCAGTTCGCCTTCGGCCGCCGTCTTCATCACGGCGTTCACCTCCTCGACGCTCGTTGCGCGCGCCGCCGTGAAAGTGAGATCGACGATCGACACGTTGATCGTCGGCACGCGGATCGCGAAGCCGTCGAGCCTGCCGTTCAGTTCCGGCAGCACCAGTCCGACCGCTGCCGCCGCGCCGGTCTTGGTCGGGATCATCGACATCGTCGCGGCCCGCGCGCGGCGCAGGTCTTCGTGATAGACGTCGGTCAGGACCTGGTCGTTGGTGTAGGCATGCACCGTGGTCATGAGTCCCTGCACGATGCCGATCTTCTCGTGCAACGCCTTCGCCATGGGCGCGAGGCAGTTCGTCGTGCAGGACGCGTTCGAGATTACGGTGTGGCTCGCCTTGAGCGTGCTGTGATTGACGCCATAGACGATGGTCGCGTCGACGTCCTTGCCGCCCGGGGCGGAAATGATGACTTTCTTCGCGCCACCCTTGAGGTGAGCGCCGGCCTTCTCCTTGCTCGTGAAAAGCCCGGTGCATTCGAGCACCACGTCCACGCCCAGACTGCCCCACGGCAGCTCTGCGGGGTTGCGCACGGCGAGGACCTTGATGCGGTCGCCGTTCACGATCATCGCGTCAGCGTCCACGTCCACTTTCCCCGGGAATTTTCCGTGCGCTGTGTCGTAGCGCGTCAGGTGTGCATTGGTTTCGGCGTTGCCAAGATCGTTGAGCGCGACGATTTCGATGTCGTGTTTCTTCCCGCCTTCGTAGTGGGCACGCAGGATGTTGCGGCCGATGCGGCCGTAGCCGTTGATGGCGACCTTGATGCTCATCTCAGTTCTCCGTCAGAAGATGGAACAGGTTCTCGAATGTGCACCCGTATGACAGGGGCGAAGCGCCGGCGTTCTCCCGGCAGCCGCGCGCATCCTCACAGCACGTTTTTTACGGTCCTCGCTACGTTGTCCGGTGTGAAGCCGTAATACTTGAAAAGCTCTCCCGCGGGCGCGGACTCCCCGAAGCGGTCGATGCCGACCACCGCGCCGTCGAGCCCCACGTACTTTCGCCAGTAATCGCCGACCCCCGCTTCCACCGCGACCCGCGGCACGCCGCGCGGCAGCACCTCATCGCGATAAGCGGCGTCCTGCCGGTCAAAGACCGTCGTGCTCGGCATGGAGACGACGCGCACCGCCACGCCTTCCGCCGCGAGCAGCTTCTGTGCTTCGATCGCGAGCGCAACCTCCGATCCGGTGGCGATGAGCACACAGCGCGGCGCGGCGCCCGGCGCTTCCGACAGCACATAGCCCCCGCGCGCGATGGCCGCCGTCGCCTCCGGCGTGCGCTGCTGGAACGGCACGTTCTGGCGCGTGAGAAGCAGGCTGGTCGGCCCGTCCTTGCGTTCGATCGCCGCAGCCCACGCATGGACGGTCTCGACGGTATCGCAGGGCCGCCAGACCTCCATGTTGGGAATGAGGCGCAGGCTCGCGGCATGCTCGATCGGCTGATGCGTGGGGCCGTCCTCGCCCAGCCCGATGGAGTCGTGGGTGAACACGAAGATGCTGCGCGCTTTCATGAGCGCCGCCATGCGCAGCGCGTTGCGCGCGTAATCGGAAAAGGTAAGGAAGGTGGCGCAATAGGGAATGAGGCCGCCGTGCAGCGTCAACCCGTTCGTCATGGCGGCCATGGCGAATTCGCGCACGCCAAACCAGATGTAGTTGCCGCCCCCCGCGCGGCCGATCGGCTTCGAGCCCGACCACAGGGTGAGATTCGAGCCCGCGAGATCGGCCGAGCCGCCCACGAGCTCCGGCAGTCCGGCGCCGAAGCTCTCCAGGGCGTTCTGGGATGCCTTGCGGGTCGCGATCGTCTCGCCCTTGTCGGCTGCTTTCGCGATTGCCTGCGCGCGCAACGCTTCCCACCGGGAGGGCAGCGTGCCCGCCATGCGGCGGCGAAATTCGGCGGCGAGGTCGGGATAGGCGCGCCCGTAGGCGGCGAACTTCTCGTTCCAGTCCGCGTGCAGCCGCGCGCCGCGCGCGCGCGCATCCCAGCCGGCGTAGACCTGCTCCGGAATTTCGAACGGCGCATAAGGCCACCCGATATTCTCGCGCGTGGCGGCCACCTCTTCCGCACCGAGCGGTGCACCGTGCGCGGCGCCGGTGTTCGCCTTCTTCGGCGCGCCCTTCGCGATCACCGTCCTGCAACAGATGATGGAGGGCCGCCCCGTCTCGGCCTGCGCCCGCGCGAGCGCGGCCTCGATCGCTGCGCGATCGTGACCATCCACGTTCGGTATCACGTGCCAGCCATAAGCCTCGAAGCGCCGCGGCGTGTCGTCGGTGAACCAGTTGCCGATGTGCGCCTTTTCCGAATCGATCGAGATGCCGTTGTCGTCGTAGAAGACGATGAGCTTCCCGAGCTTGAGCGTTCCGGCGAGCGAGCACGCCTCGTGCGAGATGCCTTCCATGAGGCAGCCATCGCCACAGAAGACGTAGGTGTAGTGATCGACGATGTCGTAGCCGTCACGGTTGAACTCCGCGGCGAGGAGGCGCTCCGCCAGCGCCATGCCGACCGCATTGGCGAGTCCCTGGCCGAGCGGGCCGGTCGTGGTTTCCACGCCGGGAGTCAGCCCGTATTCGGGATGGCCGGGCGTTTTCGAGTGGAGCTGACGAAATCTGCGCAGCTCCTCCAGCGGCAGGTCGTAGCCCGTCAAGTGCAGAACGGCGTAGAGCAGCATCGAGCCGTGCCCGTTCGAAAGCACGAAGCGGTCGCGGTCCGGCCACGCGGGATCGGCCGGGTCGTGGCGCAGGTGGCGGGTCCACAGGACTTCGGCGATTTCTGCCATGCCCATCGGCATCCCGGGATGGCCGGAGTTCGCCTTCTGTACGGCATCCATGGCAAGCGCCCGGACGGCGTTCGCGAGATCGATGCGGGAATTCATCGGGTGCTTGCGGGGAAGAGCCCGCGGAAAAGCCTGATTATACCGCCGCGGACGGTGCGGCCGCCTACTCTTCGCTCTTGCGGTTGAGCCGGATGCCGAGCTGCTTCAGCTTGCGATAGAGATGCGTGCGCTCCAGGCCGACCGCCTCGGCGACGCGGCTGATGTTGCCGCCTTCCCTGGCGATATGGTGCTCGAAGTAAACCCGCTCGAACGCGTCGCGCGCTTCGCGCAGGGGCAGATCGAAAGGCAAGCCGTGGACGGCGGCCGGCCCGAGCGCGCCGGGCGTGGGCTGCGGCAGCACGCGGTTGACATCTTCGAGCGTGATCTGGTCGGTGAGCGCGGTCAGCGCGAGCGTTTGCACCACACCCTGCAACTGTGCGAGATTGCCGGGCCAGTCGTAGTTGCGCAGGGCATTGAGCGCGGCGGTCGTGAGCTGCCGCGGCGGCGTCTCTTTCGCCTCGATCATGCGCGTCAGGACGAGATTTGCGAGGTCCGGCACGTCCTCCCGGTGCTCGCGCAGACTGGGCACGCGTATCGTCGTCACGGCGAGCGCGGAATACAGCCGGGCGTCGAAGGCGCCCTGCGCCACCAGGTCGGGCAGCGAACGGGTTGCGCCGCAGATGAGCCTCGCGTTGTAGCGATCGAGCTTCGAGAGCAGGAACTGCAGTCCTTTCTGCTCGGCGCGATTGAGTTCCGCCACATCGTGGAGGAACAACGTTCCCTCGCGCGCCTGCGTGAGCAGATCGAGCGGCGACTCGGCGAGCGCGGATGCGTTCTCCGGCGCCACCCACGGCGCGTTACGCGAGTGGAGAAAGCGTGCGGCGAGCTCGATGCCGCAGCCGGGCTCGGAGACGAGCAGCACCGGCGTGCGCAGGTTGGCGACGCGCTCCAGGCGCTGCTTGAGATCGATGATGAGCGGGCCGCGCCCCAGGCTCGCGAGCGAAAGGCCGGGTTGCGGCTGCTCGCCGCCGTGCCGCAGCGCGCGGCCGACCGTCGCGAGCAGCTTCTGCAGCGCGATCGGCTTCTCCAGGAAATCGTAGGCGCCGATGCGCGTCGCTTCCACTGCGGTGTCTATGGTGCCATGGCCGGACATCATGACGACCGGCATGGTGAGCAGGCCGGCGCTCGCCCACTCCTTGAGGAGCGTGATGCCGTCGGTGTCGGGCATCCAGATGTCGAGCAGCACGAGGTCGGGGCGCGCGCGGCTGCGAAATGCGCGCGCTTCTCCTGCGTTCTCAGCCAGCCGGACTTGGTATCCCTCGTCGGAAAGGATTTCCGACAGCAGCTCCCGGATACCAACTTCGTCGTCAACTACGAGGATCTGTTGCATGGCTCTCGGATTAGTTTACACCCTGCCCTGCGCGGCGCGTTTCGCTCGCGATACGCCGCGCCTCCGCCGCCGGCAGCGTCGCCGTCACGCGCGCGCCTCTCGGCGCGACGTTGGTGATGGTGACCTCGCCGCCGTGCTCCTCGATGATCTTCCTGACGATCGCGAGCCCCAGGCCGGTGCCGCCGGGCTTGGTCGTGACATACGGCTCGAAGGCGCGGCGCATGAGGTGCTCGGGAAACCCCGAGCCGTTGTCCGTCACGGCAAGCCGCACGTTGCCGTCGACCGATTCGGTCGAAACGACGATGCGTGGCGCCTCGACGTCCGCGAGGGCGTCCTGCGCATTCTGCAGCAGGTTGTGGATGACCTGCCGCAGTTGCGCGGCGTCCCCGATGATCGCCGGAAGCTGCGGCGCGAGATCGAGCCGGATGCGCGAGCCGAGCGATTCGTAGAGCGTCAGCACCTCGCGCACGACGCCGTTCAGGTCGAGCTCGCGCATCGAGGGCTCCGGCGTGCGCGCATACTGGCTGAACGCGTCCACCATGCGCTTCAGCGCCGCCACCTGATTGACGATGGTGTGCGTGGCGCGCGCAAGCATCTCCGCGTCCGGTGGCGCGAGCTTTCCGCTCAGCTTCGCCTGCAGGCGCTCCGCCGAGAGCTGGATCGGCGTGAGCGGATTCTTGATTTCATGCGCGAGCCGCCGCGCGACTTCCGCCCAGGCTTGCGCGCGCTGCGCCTGCAGCAGATGCGTGATGTCGTCGAAGACGACGACGGATCCGGTTTCCGCCCCCTGCGGCAGCCGCGTGCCGCGGAGAAGCAGGATCTGGGTCTCCCCCCGGGTCTTGCGCTCGATTTGCCGTTCCCATTCCTTCTCTCCGGCGCGCTCGAACGCCTCGGATATCGCGGCGCCGAGCGGGGCCAGGGTCGGGTCGCACGCCGCCCACTCGAGCACCGGAACTTCGCGCAGCGGGCCGCAATCGATCCCGAGTATGTGAGCCGCGCTAGGATTGGCTGATCGCAGCCGCAGGCGGTCGTCGAAGGCGAGCACCCCGGCGGAGAGATTCGCGAGAATGCTCTCGAGGTGGGCTTTGGCGTGCTCGAGCTCCGCCTGATTGCGCTCCGCGAGCGCACGCGCTTCCGCGAGCTGTATCGTCATCGCGTTGAACGACTGCGTCAGCATACCGAGCTCGTCGCGGCTTTCCACCGCCGCCCGCGGGCTGAAGTCGCCTTGCGCGACGGCGCGCGTGCCCTCCACTAGCACCCCGAGCGGCGCCGACAGTCTGTCCGAGAGCAGGAAGGCGAGCGCGAGCGCCGAGAGCAGCGCGAGCAGCAGGCTCAGCGTCAGCGTGATGCCGTAGAGGCGCTTCAGGCCGCGGCGCACGAGTGTCTGCTCCTGGTACTCGCGGTAGCCGGCCTGCACGGTTTCCGCGTCGCGGGCGAGTTCCGGGGGTACGGGCCGCACGAGCTGCAGCACTCGCGTGTCCTCGCTTAATGAAACCACGTTGACCGGTGCGAGCACGCGCAAATACAGGCCGCGCTCGGGGATGGCCTCGATGCCGCTGTAGCTGCGCTGCATACGGATCTGGCGCAGCGCTTCAGGGCTCGGCGCCTCGGGGAGCAGTCCGGCGCGCTCGCTCGCGGAGAACGCGATGACCTTGCCGCGGCTCGAAAAGAGCGTTGCCTCGGGGACGCCGGCCTGTTCCCGCAAGGCGTTGAGCGCGCCCAGGTGCTCGGAGGGCGGGCGGGCCGACAGCGCAAGCGCCATCGCATCGCCTTTGGCGGTCAAGTCGCGCAGCATGCCGTCGAGCGCGCCGCGCCCGAGATTGAGGCCGCTTTCGAGCGCCCGGTCGAGATTCGCTTCGAACCACGACTCGATGCCCTTCGCCAGAAACTGCACCGACACCGCGTAGATCAGGGCTCCGGGAAGGACCGCCATCAACGCGAAGAGCAGGACGAGCCGCAGCGTCAGCTTGGCGCCGAACACGCCGGCGCGCAGCTTGCGCCGCAACGTGACGAGCTGGAAGACCACGAGCGCCGCGAGCGTGAGCGCGACGCCGCCGTTCAGGAGCAGGAGCAGCGTATAGTGCTCGGCGAAGAAGCGGGTGCTCGCGGTCGCCGTCGCGAGCAGAAAGACCGCGACGCCGCCCAGACCCACGCACAGTGCGAGCAGGTACTTGGTGCGGGATCCCGGGCGCGCCGGGGCCTTGGGCGCGTCGGTCACGGCGTCACCGTCCAGCGATACCAGTCGGAGGCGATGTTCCACTCGCGCGATCCGAGCGCCGTCAGATTGAATGGTTTCGGGAGCTGCGAGGTATCGAGCCGCAGGCGGACGGCGGCGATGTAGGTCGTATCGCGTCTCAGCGTACCGGGATCGAGCTCGCGGCGCCGTCGCACCCGGCTCATCACTTCGAGCGCCTCGGAGAGCGTCGGAAAGTTCTGGTAGAGGCTGCCCGTGCCCACGCGATACTGGCGCGTGAGCGCGTTGTAGGAGAGGCGATACTGGTGCTGCGACTCGGCGATCTTCTCGTTGAACCAGTACCAGCGCGGCCGGATCAGCTCGAACTCGAGAAGAAAATAGAGCGCCACGCCCTTGCTCAGCACGTCCTCCAGCGGCGGCGTGAGCGAGATCGAAAAATCGGCGTCGAGCACGTAACCGTCGTCGGCCACCGCGAGGCTTGCTTTCCGGACTTCGATGTCGGCGCGTGCGGGAAGAGTCAAACCGAGCGCGAAGCAGCAGGCAACCAGCGCCGCAAGCCAGCTAGCGCTTCTGCAGCAGCGCGTAGTAGAAGCCGTCATGGCGCTCATCCGGAAGAATCTGGCCCGCGGGCTGTTCTCGATTCGTGTCATCCCCGGGGATCGTCAGGCGGTGGGCGTCGCGGTGGCGCTCGAGGAAGCCTTCGATCTGCAGCCGGTTTTCCTCGGAGAACACCGAGCACGTCGCATACAGCAATTTACCACCGGCTGCGAGCAACTGCCACAGCGCCTCGAGCATGCGCACCTGCTGCGCCGCGAACCGCGCGAGATCGCCCGGACGGCGCAGCCATTTGATGTCGGGATGGCGCTTGACCACACCGGAGGCCGAGCACGGCACGTCCGCGAGTATGCGATCGTAGCGCCGACCGTCCCACCACCCAGCGGGCGTAGCCGCGTCTCCGCATACCACTTCCGCGGCCAGGCCGAGCCGCGTGAGCGTCGAGCGCAATCGCTCGAGGCGTGCGGCGTCGACGTCGAGCGCCGTCAGCCGGACATCTGCCAGCTCGAGGAGGTGCGCGCTCTTGCCGCCCGGTGCAGCGCACGCATCGAGCACCGCCTGTCCGGGCGCGAGATCGAGCAGGTGCGCCGCGCGTTGGGCAGCCGCGTCCTGCACCGACACGAGCCCCTCGGCGAAGCCCGGAATCTCCGCGACGGGCCGCGGCTTTTCAAGCACGACGGCTTCGCGCTCCAACACTTTCGCCGCGATGCCGGCGGCTGCGAGCCGCGCGAAATAATCGTCGGGATGGATGCGGCGGCGATTGACGCGCAGCGTCAGGGGTGGATGCAGGTTGCCCGCGTCCAGAATCGCGCCGTAGTGCCGCGGATAGTCATGCCGCAATTTATCGATCCACCAGCGCGGGTAGGCATAGCGTGCGGTGTCGGCGCGGCGCATCTCAGCGCCGAGCTCGGCACGGCGGCGCAGGAAGTTGCGCAACACCGCGTTCACCAAACCTCTTGCTGCGCCGTGTCCAAGGCGCGTGGTTGCGCGTACCGCCTGGTCCACGACGGTGTGCGCCGCCGCGCGCGTATATTCCAGTTGGTAGAGCGCGACGCGGAGCAGGCTTTTCAAGTTCTCGTCGCGCAGCGGCTTAGCGAGCAACGCATCGAGCAGCGCGTCGAAGAAGCCGAGGAAACGCAGCGTTCCATAGCTCAGGTCCTGGACCAGGGCGCGCTGTTGTGCAGAAAGCCCGGGGTGTTTATCGCGCACCGCCTGGAGCGCGGCGTCGAGATTCGTGCCTCCCAGCACGTTCGCGACGACGATGGCGGCGAGTCGCTGCGCCTCTTCCATGGCGGCTTCAGCCGAGACGCGTCCCGGGCGTGAGCGGGTGTCCCGCGAGAAAGGCGGCGGCCGGCAGACGCCTGCCGCCTGAACGCTGAAGCTCGGTAACGCGTAACGCCCCCTCCCCACACGCGACGACGACTCCTTTTGTATCGGCCGCGAGGATGAGGCCGGGCTCGGCGGCTTCGCGGACCTCCACCTGCCCGCGATACAGCTTGAGCGGCTCCCCATGCCACACGGTATATGCGCCGGGCGCGGGGTCGAACGCGCGCAGCGTGCGCTCGAGCACAGCGGCACTCTGCCGCCAGTCGATGTGCGCGTCTTCCTTTGAGACCTTGGCCGCGTACGTGATGCCGTCGGTGCCTTGAGGGCGCGGCGGGCACGGCGAGGCCAGCGTTTCTATCAGGAGCCGCGCGCCGAGTGACGCGAGCCGGTCGTGCAGGCTGCCCGCGGTATCGTCTTCGAAGATCGGTATTGCTTTCTGGCGCAGGATGGGGCCGGTATCGAGACCCTCATCCATCTGCATGATGGTGATGCCGGTCTGCGCGTCGCCGGCAAGAAGCGCACGCTGGATCGGTGCGGCGCCACGCCAGCGCGGAAGCAGGGAGGCGTGGATGTTGAGGCATCCGCGCGGAGGCAGCTCGAGTATCGTCCTCGGGATGAGCAGTCCGTAGGCGGCGACGACCACGGCTTCCGGCGCCTGCGCGGCGATTGCGTCGACGATCCTGGCGTCGCGCAGGCTGGGCGGCTGCAGCACGGCGAGCCGCCGCTGCTCCGCGAACCGCTTGACCGGAGGCGGCTCGAGCCGCCGTCCACGTCCGGCGGGGCGATCCGGTTGCGTGAGGACGAGCCGCACGCGGTGACCCGCGTCTAGCAACGCCTCGAGCGCGACCTGGGCGAAGTGCGGCGTGCCGGCGAAGACGATGTCCATGGGCCCGGAGGCGCTTTCCAGTCGCGCGCGCCGGACTTACATCGCCTGCCGCTCGTGTTTCTTGAGCTTCGCCGCGATGCGCTGCTGCTTGAGCCGCGAGAGGTAGTCGATGAAGACCTTGCCTTCCAGATGGTCCATCTCGTGCTGGATGCAGATGGCGAGCAGATCTTCGGCCTCGAGCGTGTACGGACGCCCGTCCACATCCAGCGCCTGGACGGTAACTCGCTGAGCGCGTTGGACTTTCTCGTAGATGCCCGGGACGGAGAGACAGCCTTCCTCGAATTCCGCGTCGCCGCTTTTCTCGAGTATCACCGGATTGATAAACGTGCGTAATTGGTCGCGCGTGTCGGAAATATCGATTACGATAATGCGCCGATGTACGTCCACCTGGGTTGCGGCGAGCCCGATCCCGGGGGCGGCGTACATGGTTTCCGCCATGTTCCGAATGAGCGCCCGCACTTCATCGTCGACGCGCTCGACCGGGGTCGCGATCTTGCGAAGGCGCGGGTCGGGGTACTTCAAAACCGGCAACAGTGCCATAAAAGGCTTGCGAATCTAGATAACTAAATGCAGAATTTAAACCAATACGTAAAATTGGGCTGAGCCGTCGAAAGTTAAAGGGGGCGCCATGCAGAAAATCATTATATCGCTGATTTTGCTGTTGACTTCCGCAGGAGCCGCGCTCGCAGCCGGGCCCCAGGACCTGCGGGAGAACGCGCCCGAGACTCATACGGTCGTGCCGGGCGATACCCTGTGGGGCATTTCGGGACGCTTTCTCAAGGAGCCGTGGCGCTGGCCCGAGATCTGGAAGTTGAACCAGGAGCAGATCCGCAACCCGCACCTGATCTATCCAGGTGACGTCATCGTCCTCGACCGTTCCGGACGCGATCTCCAGCTGCGCGTCTCCCGCGGCGAGACGGTGCGCCTGTCGCCCAAGGTGAGGGTGGAGCCGCTCGCCGCGAAGGCGGTTCCCACGATTTCTCCCGCCGATATCGAGCCGTTCCTCTCGAAGCCCTTGGTCGTCGGCGCAAGCGAGCTCGACGGCGCGGCGCGCATCATCGCCACCGACGAAGACCGCGTTGCGCTTGGCGCCGGCGATGTCGCGTACGTCGAGGGCATCACCAGGGAGCAGGGCGGCGCCTGGTCGATATATCGCCGGGGTGATCCCCTTGTTGATCCCGACAGCGATCAGATCCTGGGTTACCTTGCTATCTATATAGGCGAAGCGCAGGTGCGCCACTTCGGCGACGTAAGCAAAATCGAGATCACGCGTTCGAATCAGGAGGTCTACACCGACGACCGCCTGCTGCCGGCGTCCAAGGAAACGCCGGTTTTTTCCTATGTGCCGCGGGCGCCGCAGAAACCGGTCAGAGGCCGCATCGTGTCGACCTACGGCAACCTCGTCGAGACCGGCCCGAGATCGATCGTCGCGCTCTCCAAGGGCAGCGCCGACGGGCTCGAGGTCGGCCACGTGCTCGCCATCTATCGCGCGCAACCGGGCGCCCGATTTGCACTGCGGACTTCGCCGTTATGGGGCCGCAGCGGTCCGAGCGGTGATGACAGCCCGCGCGCCTACTACAGCGAGCAGCTCACGCCGCGCGACGCTTCGCTCTATCCCGAACGGCGCAAAATCACCGAGCTCGATCTCGCGAAGTTTCCGAGCGAACGCTACGGGCTGCTCATGGTGTTTCGCACCTTCGACCGCGCTTCGTTCGCGCTCGTGATGGAAGCCTCGCGCCAAGTCAGCCTGAACGACGTGGTCGCGAACCCTTAAGTACATGCCCGGCGCGGCGCACGGCGTCGCGCAGCGCATTTTCCCTTGAGCTATGGCGCTCGACGAGGCTCTCGAGCCATGGCTGCGATTGAGCCTTACGCCCGGACTGGGGGACGAGAGCTTTCGGCGGCTGCTCGTCGCATTCGGCTCGCCTGAGGCCATCCTCGCTTCACCCTCCCGGGAAATTGCGCGCATCGTACCGGCCAGACTCGCGGCCGACATCGAGCGCGGGCCGCCGCAGGACGCGCTTGCGCGCGCAGCCGCGTGGCTCGAGGATCCGGCGAATGCGGTGGTCACGCTGGGCGATCCGCGCTATCCCCAGCTTCTCCTGCAGATTCCCGATCCGCCGCCTCTGCTCTACGTCAAGGGCCGCGCGGAGCTCCTCGGCGGGCCTGCGCTCGCCATCGTGGGAAGCCGCCACGCGACACCGCACGGCGTCGCGCTCGCCGAGTCTTTTGCAACCACGCTGAGCGATGCGGGTTTGACCATCGTGAGCGGCCTCGCGCTCGGCATCGATGCTGCCGCGCATCGCGGCGGGCTCGCCGGACGTGCGAAGAGCATCGCTGTCGTTGGCACCGGACTCGACATCGTCTATCCCGCGCGCAACCGCGCGCTCGCGCACGCGCTCGCCGCGAGCGGCGCACTCCTCTCCGAGTTTCCCCTCGGCACCGGCCCGATTGCGAGCAACTTCCCGCGGCGCAATCGCGTGATCAGCGGACTTGCGCGCGGCTGTCTCGTGATCGAGGCGGCGGCGCAGAGCGGTTCGCTCATCACGGCGCGTCTTGCGAACGAGCAGGGCAGAGACGTGTTCGCGGTTCCGGGCTCGGTGCATTCCCCGCTCGCCAAGGGCTGCCACCAGCTCATCAAGCAGGGTGCAAAACTGGTGGAGAGCGCGCTCGACGTCCTCGAAGAACTGCGGCTGCCGCAGCCCACGCCTCCACCATCCGGGGCCGCGCCCGCGGCGCAATCCGATGCACGCGAAGCGGCGCTTCTCGAGCACTTGGGATACGATCCCTGCGACATCGACACGCTCGTTGCGCGCAGCGGCCTCGCCGCTGAAGTCGTTTCCGCGCTCCTTACACAGCTCGAGATCGCCGGTCGCGTCGCCGCGATCCCGGGCGGCAAGTACCAGCGCGTGCGCTGAGCGCCTGCAAGTCTTTCGCGCATCTCGCTTTTTCCGGCGATCGCGGATTCCGCGCTTGCGCTCGAAAGTGTTTGTTCTTATCATCGACCGCTCTTTTTCGTTCGCGCCGCACGGTTCTCCCGCGCGGCGTTCTTTCTCGTTCTCGTCCGCGCGCCATGGAAAAACGACTGATCATTGCGGAAAAGCCTTCGGTGGCAGGCGACATCGCGCGCGCGCTGGGCGGCTTCACGCGCCACAAGGACTACTACGAGAGCGATCGATACGTGCTCTCGTACGCGGTCGGGCATCTGCTCGAGCTTTCGGCACCCGAGGAGTACGATCCGAAGCGCGGCCGCTGGTCGTTCCGTCACCTGCCGGTGATTCCACCCCGCTTCGACTTGAGGCCGATCAATACCAAGAGCGCCTCGCAGTTGAACGTGCTGCTCAAGCTCATGCGGCGCAAGGATGTCGTGGGGCTTATCAATGCGTGCGACGCCGGGCGCGAAGGCGAGCTGATCTTCCGCTACATCGTTCAGCATGCCGGCGTCAAGAAGCCGATCGAGCGGCTGTGGCTGCAGTCGATGACGCCGGCGGCGATACGCGAGGGCTTCGAGCAACTGCGCAGCGATCGTCAGATGCTGCCGCTCGCCGACGCCGCCAAGTCGCGGTCGGAGGCCGACTGGCTCGTCGGCATCAACGGTACGCGCGCCATGACGGCGTTCAACTCCAGGGAGGGCGGCTTCTATCTCACCACGGTCGGCCGCGTGCAGACGCCCACCCTCGCGATCCTCGTCGAACGCGAGCAGCGCATCCGCGAGTTCAAGCCGCGCGACTACTGGGAGGTACATGCCCAGTTTGGTGCGGAGGCCGGCGCTTATGCGGGCCGCTGGTTCGACCCGGCGTTCAGGAAGCGCGACGATCCGGAGTTGAAGAGCGAGCGACTGTGGAGTGCGGAGGCGGCCGAGGAGATCGCTGCCGCGTGTCGCGGGAAGAAAGGCGAAGTGAGCGAGGAAAGCAAGCCGGCGACCCAGCTTTCGCCACTCCTCTTCGATCTCACGAGCCTGCAACGCGAAGCGAACGGCCGTTTCGGGTTTTCCGCAAAGACGACGCTCGCGCTCGCCCAGGCGCTGTACGAGCGCCACAAAGTCCTCACGTATCCGCGGACCGACTCGCGCGCGCTCCCCGAAGACTATCTCGGCACGGTGAAGAAGACGCTCGACACGTTGAAGGGGCCGTATGCCGCGTTCGCGGCGGACATCCTGAAGCGCGGCTGGGTCAGACCCGACAAGCGCGTCTTCAACAACGCGAAGGTGTCGGACCACTTCGCGATCATTCCAACGTCGCAGCCGCCGAAATCGCTGAACGAAGCGGAGGCGAAGCTCTACGACCTGGTGGTGCGCCGCTTCCTCGCGGTGTTCTACCCGCCTGCCGAGTATCTGCAGACGACCCGCATCACCCGGGTCGCGGAGCATCATTTCCGCACCGAAGGCCGCGTGCTGCAGGCGCCGGGCTGGCTCGCCGTATACGGCAAGACGGCGCAGGAGGAGAACGAAAGTCTGCCGCGCGTCGCAGCGGGGGAACGTGTGACGGTACTCGAAGTGTCGGCGCTTGCCAACCAGACGAAGCCGCCGCCACGTTATACGGAAGCGACGTTGCTCTCCGCGATGGAGGGCGCCGGCAAGCTCGTCGAGGACGAGGAGCTGCGCGCCGCGATGGAAGCCAAGGGCCTCGGCACGCCGGCGACGCGTGCGGCCATCATCGAAGGCCTGATCGGTGAAAATTACGTGGAGCGTCTCGGCCGCGAGCTGAAGCCGACCTGGAAGGCGTTCCGGCTGCTCTTCGCGCTCAGGCATTTCGGCGTGGAAGAGATCACTTCACCCGAGCTGACCGGAGACTGGGAATACAAGCTCAAGCAGATGGAGCAGGCGAAGCTGCCGCGCGAGAAGTTCATGCGTCACATCGAGGAAGTGTCCAAGGAGCTCGTCGAGCGCATCCGCACCGGCAACATTCCGGACGAGGCCTTCGTGACGGTCGCGGCGCCGTGCCCGCAGTGCGGCGGCGTCATCCAGGAGACTTACCGCAAATTCCAGTGTCAAGCCTGCGACTTCTACATCTGGCCCGTTTTGCTGGGTCGGGAATGGTCGCCGGAAGAAGTGGCGGAACTCATTTCGCGGCGCTATATCGGGCCGCTCAGCGGCTTTCGCAGCAAGCAGGGCCGCCCCTTTTCGGCCGGTATCCGGTTAACCGAGGATCTGCGCCTCGAGTTCGACTTCGGCCAGGCCAGCGCGGCCGATGCCGAAGAGGTGCCGGACTTCAGCAACCAGGCCGCGCTGGGCGCGTGCCCGAAGTGCGGTGCCCGCGTTTTCGAGCACGGGGTTTCTTACGTGTGCGAGAAGGCGTTCGGCCCCCGGCGCAGTTGCGACTTCCGCTCGGGGAAAATGATTCTGCAGCAGGCGGTCGAGCCCGAGCAGATGCGCAAACTGCTTGCAACCGGGCGCACCGATCTCCTGACCGGATTCGTTTCGCGACGCACCGGCCGGAAGTTCAAGGCACGGCTGGCGGCGGGGAACGATGGCGCGATCAATTTCGAGTTCGAGGCGCGGAAGCCGCGTGACGGCCAACAGGCGCCCATCGCAACAGCCGATGACACGGCCAAACCCAAGACGGTGAAGCGCCGGGCCGCGACAAGCCATGCGGGCCGCACGAAGGCGCAGCCCAGGCCACGGCGCAAGGCCGCTTAAATATCGAGGTTGCGCACGCCCAGGGCGTTGCTTTCGATGAAATTGCGCCGCGGCTCGACCTGGTCGCCCATGAGGGTGGTGAAGATCTCGTCGGCGCTGATGGCGTCCTCGATCTGCGTCCTGAGCAGCCGCCGGGTTTTGGGATCCATCGTCGTCTCCCACAGCTGCTCGGGATTCATCTCGCCGAGGCCCTTGTAGCGCTGGATGCCGACGCCGCGCTGCACTTCGTTCAGCACCCAGTCGATCGCCTCCCTGAAGGTCTTGACCGGCTGCATGTGCTCGCCGCGCTTCACGTACGCGCCCTCTCCAAGCAGGCCCTGCAGCACCTTGGCCGTGCGCTCGATCTGCGCGCAATCGCCGCTCTGTACGAAATCCGCATCGATGTAGCTGTGGTGCACGATGCCGTGCTGCGTCTTGCTGATCGCGAGCACGTAGCGCTCGGTCTTCTCGTCGATCTTCGCCTCGACCTTGATGCTGCTGCCGACGAGCAGCGCGGTGATCGCGCGAGCGCTGCGGGTTGCCGCCTTCTCGTCGGAGAGGTCAAGCGGCGTCGGCTGCTTGAGCAGCGCGTGCAGCACCTCCTGGTCGATCATCTTGCTCACCCGGTCGATCACCGCTTCCGCGAGGAGATACTCTTTCGCGACCTGCTCCAGTGCTTCCCGGGTCAGAGGCTCGGAGCCCGCCGCGGTGTAGAGCTGCGCTTCCGAGAGCGCCAGTCTCAGCAGGAACTGCTTGAGTTCGTGCTCGTCCTTGAGATAGCGGTCGGTCTTGCCGTGCCGCACCTTGTAGAGCGGCGGCTGCGCGATATAGATGTGGCCGCGCTCGACCAGCTCCGGCATCTGCCGGTAGAAAAAGGTGAGGAGGAGCGTGCGGATATGCGAGCCGTCGACGTCCGCATCCGTCATGATGATGATCCGGTGATACCGCAGCTTCTCCGGAGCGTACTCGTCCTTCCCGATGCCGGTGCCGAGGACGCTGATCAGCGTCGTGATTTCCTGGGATGACAGCAGCTTGTCGAAACGCGCCTTCTCGACGTTGAGGATCTTCCCCCGGAGCGGCAGGATCGCCTGGAAGCGCCGGTCGCGGCCCTGCTTCGCCGACCCGCCCGCCGAATCGCCCTCGACGATATAGAGTTCCGATTGTGCCGGGTCGCGTTCCTGGCAGTCGGCGAGCTTGCCGGAAAGCCCGAATGAATCGAGGACGCCCTTGCGCCGAGTGAGTTCGCGCGCCTTGCGCGCCGCTTCGCGCGCCCGAGCCGCGTCGATGATCTTGTTGCAGATCACCTTGGCGTCCGCCGGCTTTTCGAGCAGAAACTCCATCAATTTCTGCGCGACGATCTCCTCGACCACCGGCCGCACTTCGGAAGAGACGAGCTTTTCCTTCGTCTGCGAGGAGAACTTCGGCTCCGGCACCTTCACCGAAAGCACCGCAGTCAGCCCCTCCTTCATGTCGTCGCCGCTCGTTTCCACCTTCGCCTTCTTCGCGAGCTCGTTGGCTTCGATATACTGGTTCAGCGTCCGCGTCATGGCGGCGCGCAGTCCGGTGAGGTGGGTGCCTCCGTCGCGCTGCGGGATATTGTTGGTGAAGCACTGCATCGACTCCTGGTACGAGTCGTTCCACTGCATCGCGACCTCGACCGTGATGCGGTCCTTCTCGGCAATCGTGTAGAAAACGTTCGGATGGAGAACGTTCTTGCTGCGGTTCATGTACTCCACGAAGCCCTTCACGCCTCCGCTGAACGCGAACTTTTCCTCCTTCCCGCTGCGCTGATCTACGAGCGTGATGCGCACCCCGTGGTTGAGAAACGACAATTCGCGCAGCCGCTTGGCGAGTATCTCGTAGTGATACTCGATGTTGCCGAAGATGGCCTTGCTCGCGAGGAAGTGAACTTCCGTCCCGCGCTTTTCGGTCCTGCCGATCACCTTGAGCGGCGCGACCGCCTCGCCCATCCTGAACTCCATCTGGTGTAACTTGCCGTCGCGGCGGATGGTGAGCCGCAGCCATTCCGAAAGCGCGTTTACGACCGACACGCCAACGCCATGGAGTCCTCCCGCGATCTTGTATGAATTGTTGTCGAACTTGCCCCCGGCGTGGAGCTCGGTCATCACCACCTCGGCGGTGGAGCGCTTCATCGCGTCCTCGGGATGGATTTCCGTCGGAATCCCGCGGCCGTTGTCGATCACGCTCACGGAGTTGTCGGGGTGTATCGTGATCGTGATCTCGTTGCAGTAGCCGGCAAGCGCCTCGTCGATCGCGTTGTCCACGACCTCGAACACCATGTGGTGCAGCCCCGTGCCGTCGCTCGTGTCGCCGATATACATCCCCGGGCGCTTGCGCACCGCATCGAGGCCCTTCAGGACCTTGATGCTGCTCGCATCGTAATCGTCGGGGCTTTTCGTCTCTTTGACCTTATCCGTCATCTCGTTCCCAATCGTCGGCGTGCGCATTAGATACGCATGGGCATAACGACATACTTGAATTCCTTACGCTCGGGGAGCGTCATCAGCATGCTGCTGTTGGCGTCCCCGAAGGCGCACTCGACGTTCGACTCCTGCACGTTGTTGAGCACGTCCACGAGGTAGTTGATGTTGAAGCCGACATCGAGCGCGTCCCCGTTGTAGCTCACTTCGATCTCTTCCTGGGCCTCCTCCTGCTCGTTGTTGGTGCACGATATCCTCAGGCTGTTCGCGGTCAGCATCCAGCGCACGCCCCGGAACTTCTCGTTCGAGAGGATCGAGGCCCGCTGCAGCGCCTGCAGCAGCGCGATACGGGCGAGCACTATGCGCTTCTGGTAGTTCGTCGGAATGACGCGCGTATAGTCCGGAAACTTCCCGTCGATGAGCTTCGTCACAAGCTCGACCGCGCCGAAGCGGAATTTTGCCTGCGTTCCGTAAATCTCGATATCAACTGGCTCCGAACTCGCCTCCAGCAATTTGCCGAGCTCCAACACGGCCTTGCGCGGCAGGATGACTTCGGTCTTCTGCACCTGCTGTGCGATCGGGCCCGCCATGTAACTCAGGCGGTGCCCATCGGTGGCGACGAGCTTGATGCGGTCCTCGTCCAGGACCAGCAACAGACCGTTCAGGTAGTATCGGATATCCTGCTGTGCCATCGAATACTGCACGAGCCCCAGAAGCTCGCGCAACTCGCCCTGCTCGAGGCGCACGCTCGCGAGTTGCGCTCCAGCCTCGGCGAGCGTCGGGAAGTCTGTGGCCGGCAGCGTCTGGAGATTGAAGCGGCTCTTGCCTGCCCGAACCTGCAACCGGCTGTTCTGGAGATCGAGCATGGTTTCCGATCCTTCCGGGAGCGACCTCAGGATCTCCTGAAGCTTGCGGGCGGATACCGTGAAGGCGGTCTCTTCGCCGGCGCCAGCAACATCCTCGCACACTGTCGACACCTGGATCTCGAGATCGGTTGCGACCAGTGATAGCGCGCGCTGCCTGCGGCTTATCAGCACATTGGAGAGGATCGGCAGGGTATGACGCTTTTCCACGATCCCGCTCACCGCCTGGAGCGGCTTGAGTAATGCGTCGCGACTGATCTGAAATAGCTTCATAAGAATTAATCTTTAATAGAAGTAACAATGATGCTGTATTCCTGTGCGCAAGTCTGTTTTGCCTTCCGCTTCAAGATTCTTGCGCGAACTGATGCTGGTGTGCGCAGCGCCAACAGGCTGTGGATGGATTGTGGGGTTTTCAGTGCATCGGTCGTTTCACGTCGACTGTCCACAAATGATCCAGTGCTTATCAACCGCGCAGCACCTTGAGGAGCGAGTTGATATCGCGCGTCACGTCGCTGTTGGTGTTGCGCAGAGAGGCGATCTTCCTGCAGGCGTGAAGTACGGTGGTATGGTCGCGGCCACCAAATGCCTCGCCGATGTCGGGCAGGCTCATGTGCGTGAGTTCCTTGGCGAGCGCCATGGCGACCTGGCGCGGCCGCGCGACGTTGCGGCTGCGCTTCTTGGAGTACATTTCGGAGACCTTGATCTTGTAGTAATCGGCAACGGTCTTCTGGATGTTCTCGATCGAAACCTGGCGGCTCTGGATGGCGAGAAGGTCGCGCAGCGCTTCACGGCAGAGATCGACGGAAATGTCCTGCCCGGAGAAGCGGGCGTAGGCCAGCACGCGCTTCAGGCCGCCTTCAAGTTCGCGGACGTTTGACTGGATGTGCTTTGCGAGAAAGAAGGCGACGGCCTCGTCGAGTGTCATGGCCTCGGCTTCGGCCTTCTTGAGCAGGATCGCTACGCGCATCTCGAGTTCCGGCGGCTCCACCGCCACCGTGAGCCCCCAACCAAAGCGGGAAATGAGGCGGTTCTCGATCCCCGAGATCTCTTTCGGATAGGTATCGCAGGTGATGACAACCTGTTTGTGCGATTCGATCAGGGCATTGAAGGCATAGAAGAACTCCTCCTGGGTCCTGCTCTTGCCGCTGAAGAACTGGATATCGTCGATCAGAAGAAGATCGAGTGAGTGGTAGTATCGCTTGAAATCGTCGAAAGCCTTGTGCTGATAGGCGCGAACCACGTCGGAGACATACTGCTCGGCATGTATGTAACGGATCTTCGACTCTGGCGCCCGCGCATGCAGCGCATTGCCAATCGCCTGGATCAGATGCGTTTTGCCCAGCCCCACGCCGCCATAGATAAAGAGCGGGTTGTAGGCTGTGCCCGGTCGCTCGGCGACCTGGGTGGCAGCAGCGCGCGCGAGTTCGTTTGCCTTGCCGGTGACAAAGGTTTCGAAAGTGAACGCCGGATTGAGGCGGGAAATGTCACGGCTGCTGGGCCGCTGCCCGGGCATCAGCTCCGGCGCAGGCAGCGGCGCGCTGGGGGCCGCAACCTGCTTTTCCGCGAGCAGAAGCCGGATCTCCACCGGACGGTCGAAGTGCTCGGCAGCGAGCGTCTGGATGCGCTCGAGAAACTTGTCGCGTATCCACTGCTGGACGAAGCGGTTGGGGGCGAGCAGCGTCAGAACGTTTCCTTCAGCACTGGACCTGAGAGGGCGAATCCAGGTTTGAAACTGTTGTGCCGGCAATTCCTTCTCAAAGCGGGAAAGACAGTAACGCCAGAAGCTGTTCATTGGAGGCGATGGGAAGTTATTGTTCGCCCGGCGGCGGGGAGCGAAAAGACAGCGAAATTTTAGCCTGTTCAGCTTCGGTTATCCACAATTCCGGCGCAGACGTAACGACATGCGGCACAGATAGGGCTCGATTTGACATGCCGTCACGTCGCGAGTTGTAATACCCAGTTTTTTCCGGGCGAGCAAGAAGGACGGGCGGCCATGAAACGAACTTATCAACCTTCCAAAACGCGGCGCAAGCGCACGCACGGCTTTCGCGTGCGGATGAAAACCCGCGGCGGGCGCGCCGTGATTCGGGCGCGTCGCGCCAAAGGGCGCGCCCGGCTGGCGGTCTGAAAGGGAAGGAGAGGCGCGTCTGCCGGGGCACAAGCGGCCCGACCGCCTGAGAGGACGCGCGCAGTTCGAGGCCGTGCTCGTGCACCCGGCGGGCATCGCGCGCGGCCGCTACTTCATCGTGAGAGTGTCTCGCGGCACCGGACCGGCTGCCCGATTGGGCATCGTCGCAGCTCGCAAGGTGATACGCAGGGCTGTCGATCGCAGCACGAGCAAGCGCATCGTGCGCGAGGCATTTCGCGGGCACACGAGGGATCTCGCAGGCATCGACATCGTTGTGGTATGCCGCGCGGCAGTGCCTCGCGGAAGGCGGCGGGAGGCCCGCCAGGAGCTGGATCGCATGCTGCCGCAGCTCGCTGAAGCGAGCGCCCGGCAAGCGTGTCGACCGCGATGAACCGCCCGCCGCGATAAAGCGCAGGGCGCAGCGGTAGGGCAAAAGGCAAAAAGCGCATTCATGGACTCGCAACGCCTCATTCTTTTCTTCATCTTTTCGATCTCGGTGTTCTTCCTGCTGGACGCCTGGCAGCGAGACCAGCAACCGGCCCCGAAGCCCGCGCCCAGCTCGGCGGAAAAACCCACCTCACAGGCGACGCCTGCCATTCCAGCACCCAGCGAAAAGCTGCTTTCGGCGCAGGAAGGCAAACCCCCGGAAAGCGCAGCGGCAACGGCAGCGAGCGGGGAAACGGTTATCATCGAAACCGATGTTCTGCGCGCGGAAGTGAGCACGCTCGGCGGGGACTTGCGGCGGCTGGAGATGAAGGCACATCGCGACACCCTCGACAAGAACAAGCGCTTCGTGCTTTTCCAGCAGACGCCTGAGCATACCTACGTCGCGCAGAGCGGCCTCATCGGCAACGGCCTTCCGAATCATCGCACCCTGTATACCGCACAGCATCGCGAGCAGCGACTGGCCGCGGGCGAGGACGAGTTGGAGGTGAGGCTCGAGGCGCCCGCCACAGAGGGCACGCGGGCGGCGAAGATCTACCGCTTTCGGCGCGCGAGCTATCTGATCGAGGTTGCTCATGAAATTTCAAATGGTGGACAGAGCGCCATTCAGCCGTTCGCCTATTTCCAGCTCGTTCGCGACGGAAAGCCTCCCGCGGGCGACTCGGCCATGCTGCCGACCTACACCGGCGCGGCCGTGTATACGCAGCAGGAGAAATTCCATAAAGTGGACTTCTCGGATATGGACAAGGGGAAGATGCCCTATCCGAAGAACGCGAACGACGGCTGGGTCGCCATGGTCCAGCACTACTTCCTGAGCGCGTGGCTACCCAGGAACGGCACGCCACGGGAGTTCTACACGCGAAAGCTCGAGGGGGGGCTTTATGCTGCAGGCGTGATCCTGCCGGCGGGCACGGTCGAGCCCGGAAGCACGAGGAGCGTCACCGTGCCGCTCTACGCCGGGCCCCAGGAACAAGACAAGCTCGCCAATCTGGCCCCGGGGCTCGATCTCACCGTCGACTACGGCTGGCTCACGATCATCGCCGTGCCGCTATTTTGGGTGCTCTCGTGGTTCCACGAGTGGGTCGGCAACTGGGGCGTGGCGATCATCCTCCTCACGATCGTTATCAAGCTGCTGTTCTATCCGCTGTCCGAAGCGAGCTACCGCTCGATGGCCAAAATGCGCGTGCTCGCGCCGAAGCTGCAGCGGCTGAAGGAGCAGTACGGTAGCGATCGCCAGCGCATGCAGCAGGCGATGATGGAGCTCTACAAGACGGAGAAGATCAATCCGCTGGGGGGCTGCCTCCCCATCATCGTGCAGATCCCGGTGTTCATCGCGCTCTACTGGGTGCTGCTCGCGAGCGTCGAGCTTCGGCATGCACCGTTCATGCTATGGATCGACGATCTCGCCGCGCCGGACCCTTGGTTTGTCCTGCCAGTACTGATGGGGGCGACCATGATCATTCAGACCAAGCTCAATCCGGAGCCCCCGGACCCGGTGCAAGCGAAAGTGATGAAGATCATGCCGATCGCGTTCAGCATCTTCTTCTTCTTCTTTCCGGCCGGGCTCGTGCTCTACTGGCTGATCAACAACGTGCTTTCGATCGCCCAGCAGTGGCATATCAACCGCGTGCTGGAGCGGGCCAATCTGAAATCCCCGCGAGGGTAAGCGCCCACGCGCGAACGTCGCGCCCACCATGGCTGGTTCCGACACGATTGCCGCCGTCGCGACGGCCCCCGGGCGGGCCGCCATCGGCATCGTGCGCGTCTCCGGACCGCTGGCGCGCGGCATAGCCGAGCGCATCGTGCGGGAGCCGCTTTCCCCGCGCCGCGCGGTGCATGCCCGATTCAGCGACGAGCAGGGCAGGCCCATGGACGAGGGCTTGGCGCTGTATTTTCCAGCGCCTCATTCCTACACGGGCGAGGACGTCTTGGAGCTCCAGGGCCACGGCGGGCCGGTGGTGTTGCGGACCGTCCTCGAGTGCTGCCTGCGCTTGGGCGCGCGCCTCGCCGAGCCCGGAGAATTCACCCGCCGAGCGTTCCTCAAAGGCAAACTCGACCTGGCACAGGCCGAGGGCGTGATCGACCTCATCGATGCGGCGAGTGAGCAGGCAGCGCGCTCGGCGATGCGCTCCCTGTCTGGAGAGTTTTCAGCACAAATACAGGGACTTAATAAAGGGCTGGTGGAACTGCGCGCGCTCGTGGAGGCGACCCTCGATTTTCCGGAAGAGGAGATCGACGTGGTCCATCGTGCAGACGCCGAAGCCCGGCTGCAGCGCGTCCGCGACCAATTGTCGGGGGTGCTGGAGGCGTCGCGTCAAGGGAGCCTGCTGCGGGAAGGTATGCACGTCGTGCTCGCCGGACAGCCCAATGTCGGAAAGTCCAGCCTGCTCAACCGGCTCGCGGGGGACGAGCGGGCTATAGTGACGGACATACCCGGCACGACGCGCGACACCATCCGCGAGGCGATCGATATCGAAGGGATTCCGCTGCATGTCGTGGATACCGCCGGACTGAGGGCGCCCGGAGATCCGGTGGAGGCCATGGGGATCGACCGCACCTGGGCGGCGATCGAAGCAGCCGACGCCATAGTTCTGGTCGTCGATGCCACGGCGGGGGAAACCGAGGCGGATCGGGCGATCATGATTCGACTCCCCGGCCGGCTACGCCGGATCGTCGTCATGAACAAGGTCGATCTCCTGCATCGGGACCCGGGGATGACCACGGAGTCCAGTAGCGAAGTCAGAGTCTGGCTATCGGCGAAGACCGGGGAGGGAATGGACCTTTTGCGGCGCGCGCTTCTCGATGTCGCTGGCTGGCGCGGCACCACGGAGGGCGTGTTCCTTGCGCGAGCACGCCACCTCGAGGCGCTACGGCGCGCGCAGGCGCATCTCGAGCGGGCAGGGGATGAGCTGGACCGGGCCGAGTTGCTGGCGGAAGAATTACGCCTCGGGCACGAGGCGATCGCCTCCATCCTGGGGGAATTCACGGCGGACGACCTCTTGGGAGAGATCTTCAGCCGTTTCTGTATCGGCAAGTAGAGGGAAATGTTTCACGTGGAACAGGCTTCACGTGAAACATCGGTTCAAGCGGCGGCGGAAATGCGCTATCATCGCGCGCGAGCGGCAAAGTCCTCTAGGCGCCAGCGCTGAAATGCAACCCTTTGATATTTATGATGTTATCGTCGTGGGCGGCGGTCACGCCGGCACCGAGGCCGCGCTCGTGGCTGCGCGCATGGGGTGTCGCACGCTCCTGCTCACGCACAGCATCGAGACGCTCGGCCAGATGTCGTGCAATCCCTCGATCGGCGGGATCGGCAAGGGCCACCTCGTCAAGGAAATCGACGCGCTCGACGGTGCCATGGCCGCCGCGGCGGACGAGGCCGGCATCCAGTTTCGTATTCTCAACTCGCGCAAGGGGCCTGCGGTGCGCGCGACGCGCGCGCAGGCCGACCGGACGCTCTACCGCCGTGCGATACGAACGCGGCTGGAAAACCAACCGGGCCTTCAGATCTTTCAGCAGGCGGCCGACGATCTGCTGCTCGAAGGCGACCGAGTGTGCGGCGTCGTTACGCAGATCGGCGCGCGGTTCCGTGCTCGCGCCGTCGTGCTCACCACGGGTACGTTCCTGGCAGGCCTCGTGCACGTCGGGCTGAGCAATTACCAGGCGGGACGTGCCGGCGACCCTCCCGCGCTCAGTCTTGCTGCGCGATTGCGCGAGCTCAACTTGCCGGTCGGGCGGCTCAAGACCGGAACGCCGCCGCGCATCGACGGACGCACCATCGACTTTTCCGTCATGGCCGCGCAGCCGGGCGATGCGCCGACGCCGGTGTTTTCCTTCCTCGGGACACCGGACCAGCACCCGGCGCAGCTGCCGTGCTGGATTACCCATACCAATGCGCGCACGCACGACATCATCCGCGGGGCGCTCGACCGCTCGCCGATGTTCACCGGCGTGATCGAGGGCATCGGTCCGCGCTATTGTCCGTCGATCGAAGACAAAGTGCATCGCTTTGCCGACAAGGCTGCACACCAGATCTTCCTCGAGCCTGAAGGCCTCACGGTCAACGAGTTTTATCCCAACGGCATATCGACGAGCCTGCCATACGACGTGCAGCAGGCGCTCGTGCATTCGATACGCGGGCTCGAGCGAGCGCACATCACGCGCCCCGGCTACGCGATCGAGTACGACTATTTCGACCCGCGCGGCTTGCGCGCCTCCCTCGAGACGAAGGCGATTTCCGGCCTGTATTTTGCCGGGCAGATCAACGGCACCACCGGCTACGAGGAAGCAGCGGCACAGGGCCTGCTCGCTGGAATCAACGCGGCGCTCGCAGTGCAGGGGCGCGATCCGTGGTATCCGCGCCGCGACGAAGCATATCTCGGCGTTCTCGTGGACGACCTCGTGACTCGCGGCGTATCGGAGCCGTATCGCATGTTCACAAGCCGCGCGGAGTATCGGCTCTCGCTGCGAGAAGACAACGCGGATCTCCGGCTGACCGAGACGGGCCGCAAGCTGGGGCTCGTCGGCGAACGGCGTTGGGCCGCGTTCTCGCGCAAGCGCGACGCCATCGCGCGCGAGCAGGAGCGGCTAAAATCGACCTGGATCAATCCGCGGCTCGTGAGCCGCGAGGATGCAGAACGCGTGCTCGGGCGGGAAATCGACCGCGAGTATTCGCTCGCCGAGCTGCTGCGCCGGCCCGACGTGAGGTACTCGGAACTCATGACGCTTCCCGGTGCGCGCGGCGCCGAACCGGTCGATGCGCAGGTCGCCGAGCAGCTTGAAATACAAGCCAGGTATCGCGGCTACATCGAGCGGCAGAAGGAGGAAATCGAGCGCGCCGAGCAATACGAAAACACGCCGCTCCCGCGCGACCTCGACTACAGAACGCTGCGCGGCCTGTCGGTCGAGGTGCAGCAAAAGCTCAATCAGCAGCGTCCGGAGACCGTTGGACAGGCGGCGCGCATTTCGGGCGTGACGCCGGCCGCGATCTCGGTGCTGCTGGTGCATGCCCGGCGGGGATTCGGGAATCATCAGAAAAGCGCATGAGCGCCAGCAGCGTGCTGGCGCAGGGCCTGTCTGCATTGGGGATCGCGCTCGCTCCGGAGGCCCGGACGCGACTCATGGACTACGTTGCGCTCCTCGAAAAGTGGAGCCGTACGTACAACCTCACCTCGATTAGGGGAGACGAGCGCATCGTTACGCATCACCTTCTGGACAGCCTCGCGGTTGCCCCGCACATCGGCACGGGCGCTCTCCTCGACGTCGGAAGCGGCGCGGGGCTGCCCGGCATACCGCTCGCGATCGCGGCCCCTGAGCGCGCCGTGACGCTGCTCGACGCGAGCGCAAAGCGGGCGACCTTCCTGCGCCAGGCGGTGATCGAGCTCGGGCTTCGCAATGCGGAGGTGGTGTGCGAGCGCGTCGAGGCGTGGGAAGCACCGAAGCGATTCGATGTCGTGATCTCGCGCGCGTTCTCAGATCTCGTGAGATTCGTCGAGGCCGCGGGGCGGCTCTGCTCCGCCGGTGGCGTCATGGCGGCCATGCGCGGACGGCACGCGGACGCGGATACGGTTGGGCTGCCAGCCCCGTTCCGGCTAAAGCGTGCGATTCCGCTCAAGGTGCCGGGCCTGAACGCCGAGCGGCATCTCGTGCTGCTCGAGCCGAGAGGATAGGACGTGACCAAGGTACTGGCGATCACCAATCAGAAGGGCGGCGTCGGCAAAACCACTACCGGCGTCAACCTTGCAGCGAGCCTCGCCGCAGCTCAGCAAAGAGTGTTGCTCGTCGATCTCGATCCGCAGGGCAACGCCACGATGGGCAGCGGCGTCGACAAGCACGGCCTTGCCCGCTCCGTGTATCAGGTCCTGCTCGGGGAAAGCAGCATCGCGGACGCGCGCGTGCAGAGCGCCAGCGGCGGATACGACCTTGTGCCGGCCAACCGCGAGCTTGCGGGCGCCGAAGTGGAGATGGTCAACATGGAGCGCCGCGAGACGCGCTTGCGCGAAGCGCTCGCCGCGGTGGAGACCGAGTACGATTTCATTCTGATCGATTGCCCGCCGGCGCTCAATCTGCTGACCGTGAACGGCCTGACCGCGGCTCACGCCGTGATGATACCGATGCAGTGCGAGTACTACGCGCTCGAAGGACTGAGCGATCTTGTCGCCACCATCAGGAAAGTGCGAACGCACCTCAACCCCGGGCTTCAGATCGAAGGCCTGCTGCGCACGATGTACGACCCGCGCAATACGCTGTCGCAGCAAGTGTCCGCGCAACTCATCCAGCATTTTGGCGACAAGGTCTATCGCACGGTGATCCCGCGCAACGTGCGCCTTGCCGAGGCGCCCAGCTTCGGCGTGCCGGCACTCAAGTTCGATCGCAGCTCGAAGGGCGCGCAGGCGTACATCGCGCTTGCGGGAGAGATGTTGAACCGAGCCGCGGAGACGGCGTGACGAGGTGAGCACCATGGTGAAGATGAGAGGGCTGGGACGCGGACTCGATGCGCTGCTCGCCGCGGGCGAAGAGGCCGCCGTAGCGCGAGACGAGCTGCGCGAACTGCCGGTCCACGCGCTCGAGCCGGGACGCTACCAGCCGCGCACGCGCATGGATCAGGAGACGCTGGCGGAGCTCGCGGCGTCGATCAAGTCGCACGGCGTCATGCAGCCCATACTGGTACGCAAGGCCTCGGATCAGCGCTACGAGATCATCGCGGGCGAGCGACGCTGGCGAGCGGCGCGCCTCGCCGGGCTCGCGACAGTGCCCGCGCTCGTGCGCGAGGTGCCGGATCGGCAGGCGCTTGCGGTGTCGCTCATAGAGAATATCCAGCGCGAGGACCTTAATCCGCTCGAGGAGGCGGCTGGCATCCAGCGCCTGCTCAAGGAATTCAACATGACGCACGCCGAAGCGGCGGAAGCGCTCGGACGCTCACGTTCGGCGGTGACGAATCTGCTGCGACTCCTCGATCTCGCGCCGCCGGTGCGCGAGCTGCTTCACGAGGGCAAGCTCGAGATGGGCCACGCGCGGGCGCTGCTCGCGCTGCCGCTGGCGCGGCAAATCGAGCTCGCGCGCGAGGCAGCGGAGCGCGGCCTTTCCGTGAGGGATGTCGAGCGGCGGGCGACGGCAGGCGCCAAGGCGCCGCGCGCGCCCGTCAGTCGCAAGCGCGATCCGGACATCGCACGACTCGAGGAGGACCTCTCCGATCGCCTCGGCACGACGGTCGAGATCAGGGCCGGCGCGCGAAGCGGCGCTGGCAGGCTCGTCATCGCCTATGGGAGCCTCGACCAGCTCGATGCGTTGATCACAAAACTCACGCAGTGACGCGCCGATCGCTTTGACGATGGGCCGAGCGCCTGCGTATAATCCCCGGGTTTCATTTGCGGTGATTCGCGTGGCTCTCTCGTGAACGGGCCGATCCGCACCGCATTGCGGTGGCAGGTGTATGCCATCGTCGTGTCAGCGTTGATTGCCGCGCTCTGGCAAGGTCCTCACGGGGCGTACTCGGCTCTGCTGGGCGGCTTGGTCAACATAGTGGCCGGTGCGGCATCTGCCTGGCTTGCCTTGAAAACAGGAAGCAGGACAGCGGGTCTCGCGCTCTATGCGCTGATCCGGGCCGAGGCGAGCAAGGTGATTCTGGTCATCGCCCAGCTCTGGCTGGTGCTGGCGCTCTACAAGCAAATTGTGCTCGGCGCTTTTTTTGGTACGTTCTTCCTGACGGTTATTTTGTCGACGACAGCTTTTATCGCGCGTGACCGGTAGATCTCTCGCACCATGGCATCCCAGGAACTGACGGCCGGACAGTACATCGCGCATCACCTCACCTTCAACAGCCAGCCGCTGGGAGAAGGAGGGTTCTGGGCGATACACGTCGACACGGTGCTCACTGCGGTGCTGGTGGGCGTGGTCGGCCTCGGGTTTCTATGGTGGGTGGCGCGCGGCGCGACCGCCGGGGTGCCGGGCCGCCGCCAGGCGTTCGTGGAGCTCGCCGTGGACTTCGTCGACGAGCAGGTGAAGAGCATCTTCCTGCACGGTGACCGCCACCGCTTTGTTGCGCCGGCTGCCCTCACGGTGTTCGTGTGGGTGCTCCTGATGAACGCCATGGACTTCCTTCCGATCGACTGGGTTTCCACCGTGCTCTTCGATCGGCTGCTGCACATTCATTTCTGGCGGCCGGTGCCGACCGCCGACGTGAATACGACTTTCGCGCTCGCGCTGTCGGTGTGGCTGCTCATGATCTTCTTCAGCATCAAGGTGAAGGGGCTGGGCGGCTGGGTGCACGAGCTCTTCTGCGCCCCCTTCGGGTCGAACCCCCTGCTCTGGCCCGCGAACTTCCTGTTCAACCTGGTCGAGTACGTCTCGAAGCCGCTTTCTCACTCGCTGCGGCTCTTCGGCAACATGTATGCCGGCGAGATCATTTTTCTGCTGCTGTGGCTATGGGCGGCAGCAAGCCTCTACGGCACGATCTTCGCCACCGTGCTCGGCCTGGGCTGGGCGATCTTCCACATCCTGATCGTCGTGCTGCAGGCCTACATCTTCATGATGCTCACCGTCGTCTATATCTCGATGGCACACGAGGGACACTGACGGCTCCATACCGCAACCGCAATCACACAAGAAAGGACGCAAGCAATGGAAAAGCTGCAAATGTTGGCGATGATCCAGGCCTATACCGGCATCGGTATCGGGCTCATGATCGGCTTGGGTGCCGCCGGCGCGTGTATCGGGATCGGCATCATGGCCGGGCGCTTTCTGGAAGGCGCCGCGCGCCAGCCCGAGCTCATGCCCCAGCTGCAGGTGAAAGTGTTCCTGCTGCTCGGCCTGATCGACGCCTCGTTCATCATCGGCGTCGGGCTCGCGATGCTGTTCGCGTTCGGCAATCCGCTGCTCGGCGTGGTGCAGGGTTGAGCGGTTCCGCCCGGTATACGCGCGACAGGAAGAAGCCATGAACATCAACTTGTCGTTGTTCGCGCAGGCGCTTACGTTCGCGCTTTTCATCTGGTTCACCGTCAAGTTCGTGTGGCCCCCGCTGCTGCGAGCGATCGAGCAGCGCCAGAAGCAGATCGCCGAGGGTCTCGCGGCCGCGGAGCGCGGCAAGCAGGATCTGGAGCAGGCCGCCAGGCGCACCGCTGAGCTGCTGAGCGACGCACGGCGGCAGGCGCAGGACGTCCTGGGCCAAGCGGAGAGGCGTGCCGCGGAGATCATCGAAGAGGCGAAGATCGCGGCGCGCGCCGAGGGCGAGCGCCTGGTTGCCGGCGCGAAGGCGGAAATCGAGCAGGAGATCTCGCGCGCCAAGGAAATGCTGCGCGCGCAGGTGGCGACGCTCGCCGTGGCGGGTGCCGAGCAGATCCTGAAGCGCGAGGTCGACGCCAGGGCGCACGCGGATCTGTTGCGCAGCGTGGAAGCCCAGCTCTAATGGCCGAGCCCATTACCGTCGCGCGGCCCTACGCCGAGGCGGTGTTCAAGCTGGCGCGGGAGACGGGCGAGCTCGCCGCATGGTCGAAGACGCTCGCCGTGCTCGAGACGCTGGTGAAGGATCCGCAGATCGCGGCGCTGCTCGGAGACCCCAATGTGAGCGCGCAGCAGCTCGAAGCGCTCATCCTCGGCGTTGCCGGGGAAGACGTGGACGGCGCGGGGCGCAACTTCGTGCAGGTGCTGATCGCGAACGACCGGCTCGGCCTCATCCCCGAGATCCGCGCGTTGTATGAAGCCCTGCGGCGCGAGCACGAGGGGATACTCGAAGCGAGGATCGTTTCGGCGTTTCCAATGGACGAGGCGCAGCGCGCGCAGCTCGTCGCCCGGCTCGAAGCGAAGTACCGGCGCACGGTGAGCGCGCAGCTAGAAGTCGATCCGCAACTCATCGGGGGCGTGCGGATCGTGATCGGTGACAAGGTGCTCGATGCAACGGTGCGCGGCCAGCTTGACGCGATGGCGGCCGCGTTGACCCATTAGGAGTCTGTATGCAGCTCAACCCTTCCGAGATCAGTGAACTCATCAAGAGCCGGATCCAGAATCTGGCGACGACGGTCGAGGCACGCACCCAGGGCACGGTGGTTTCAGTGACCGATGGCATCTGCCGCATCCACGGGCTGGCCGACGCGATGCAGGGCGAGATGCTGGAGTTCCCGCGCAACACTTTCGGTCTCGCGCTCAATCTGGAACGCGACTCGGTGGGCTCGGTGGTGCTCGGCGAGTACGAGCACATCACTGAAGGCGACACCGTGAAGACAACCGGCCGCATTCTGGAGGTGCCGGTGGGGCCGGAACTCATCGGCCGCGTGGTGAACGCGCTTGGACAGCCGATCGACGGCAAGGGGCCGATCAACGCCAGGATGACCGACGTGATCGAGAAAGTCGCGCCGGGCGTAATCGCGCGCCAGTCGGTCGCGGAGCCGGTGCAGACCGGCCTGAAGGCGATCGACTCGATGGTGCCGATCGGGCGCGGGCAGCGCGAACTCATCATCGGCGACCGCCAGACCGGCAAGACGGCGGTGGCGGTGGACACCATCATCAATCAGAAGGGCAAAAATCTCATCTGCATTTACGTCGCAATCGGGCAGAAGGCGTCTTCGATCAAGAACGTGTTGCGCAAGCTCGAAGAGCACGGGGCGATGGATTACACCATCGTTGTCGCCGCATCGGCTTCCGAATCGGCGGCGATGCAGTACATCGCGCCCTACTCCGGCTGCACCATGGGGGAATATTTCCGCGACCGCGGTCAGGATGCGCTCATCATTTACGACGACCTCACGAAGCAGGCGTGGGCCTATCGCCAGGTCTCGCTGCTCCTGCGCCGTCCGCCGGGCCGCGAGGCGTATCCCGGAGACGTGTTCTATCTCCATTCGCGGCTGCTCGAGCGCGCGGCGCGCGTGAACGCTGACTACGTCGAGAAGTTCACCAAAGGCGAAGTGAAGGGCCGGACGGGATCGCTGACCGCTTTGCCGATCATCGAGACCCAGGCGGGCGACGTGACCGCCTTCGTGCCGACCAACGTGATCTCGATCACCGACGGGCAGATCTTCCTCGAGACCGATCTCTTCAACGCCGGCATCCGGCCCGCCATCAACGCCGGCATTTCGGTGTCGCGGGTGGGCGGCGCCGCTCAGACCAAGGTCATCAAGAAGCTCGGCGGCGGCGTGCGGCTTGCGCTGGCCCAGTATCGCGAGCTGGCGGCTTTTGCGCAGTTCGCTTCGGATCTCGACGAGGCAACGCGCAAGCAGCTCGAGCGCGGCCGCATGGTGACCGAGCTCATGAAGCAGCCGCAGTACGAGCCGCTCCAGGTGTGGGAGATGGCGCTCACCCTCTTCGCCGTCAACAACGGCTACTTCGACGACGTGGACGTGAAGAAGGCGCTTGCCGCGGAACGCTCGATGCGCGACTACATCAAGGGCAAGTACGGTGCGCTGGTCAAACGCATCGAAGACACGAAGGATCTCTCGAAAGAGGACGAAGAGCAGCTCCACCAGGCGGTCAAGGACTGGAAGGCGAGCGGCATCTACTGACCTCCAGCGAACGATAGCAAGCACTCACTCAGATGCCGGGCTCGAAGGAAATACGCAACAAGATCAAGAGCGTGCAAAACACGCGCAAGATCACCAAGGCCATGGAAATGGTCGCTGCGTCGAAAATGCGGCGGGCGCAGGAACGCATGCGCATGGCGCGCCCCTATGCGGAGAAAATCCGTAACGTCGCGGCGCACATCAGCCACGCGAACCCGGAGTATCGCCACCCCTTCCTCCTCGAGCGCGATACCGTCAAGCGTATCGGCATCATCGTCGTGACGACCGACAAAGGGCTGTGCGGCGGGCTCAACACCAACGTGCTGCGGCTCGCGCTCAATGCGATGAAGGAGTGGGAGTCGGCCGGCGAGGAAATCGAGGTGTGCGCGATCGGGAACAAGGGCTTCGGCTTCATGCAGCGCCTGGGTGCGCAGGTGGTGTCTCATGTCACCGGGTTGGGCGACCGACCCCACATGGAAAAGCTGATCGGCGCCGTCAAGGTCATGCTCGATGGGTACAGCGAAGACCGCTTCGACCGCCTCATGATTTTTTATACCCGCTTCATCAATACCATGAAGCAGGAGCCGGTGATGGAGCAGCTCTTGCCGCTTTCCGGCGACCGGCTGGGCGCGCCGGAAGGGTCCTGGGATTACATCTATGAGCCCGAAGCGCGTGCGGTCCTCGATCAGGTGCTGACGCGCTACATCGAGGGTCTCATCTACCAGGCAGTCGCCGAAAACTTGGCGTCGGAGCAGTCCGCCCGCATGGTGGCGATGAAGGCCGCATCCGACAACGCCGCCAACGTGATCGACGAGCTGACGCTGGTCTACAACAAGACGCGGCAGGCCTCGATTACCAAGGAGCTCTCGGAAATCGTGGGTGGCGCGGCCGCGGTATGACGCGCCGAAGGAGCGATTGGGCGAGACTCATATGCGTTTGTGCATGTGACGACGAGACCAAATCTGCCAGGCGCGGCCGCGGTATGACGCGCCGGGGCGTCAAGACCTATCAGGCGCGCGCCGCGGCGTGGTGGTGAATTTGCGCACGTAACGAATACGTTTTGTTGGGGACCGACATGGCTGAAGGAAAAATCGTACAGTGCATCGGCGCGGTGATCGACGTGGAGTTCCCGCGCGACCAGCTGCCCAGGATCTACGACGCGCTCGAGATGGAGGGCACGGAACTCACGCTCGAAGTCCAGCAGCAGCTGGGAGATGGCGTGGTGCGCACCATTGCGCTCGGTTCCGCGGAAGGGCTGCGCCGCGGGATGAAGGTCAACAATACCGGCGCGCCGATTTCCGTACCGGTCGGCCCGAAGACCCTCGGACGCATCATGGACGTGCTTGGCCGCCCCATCGATGAGGCCGGGCCGATCGGCGCCGACAAGACGATGTCGATCCACCGCAAGGCACCGACTTTCGAGGAGCTGTCCCCTTCGCAGGAGCTGCTCGAGACCGGCATCAAAGTGATCGACCTGATCTGCCCGTTCGCCAAGGGCGGCAAGGTGGGTCTCTTCGGCGGGGCGGGCGTGGGCAAGACCGTCAACATGATGGAGCTGATCCGCAACATCGCGATCGAGCACTCCGGCTTCTCGGTGTTCGCCGGCGTGGGCGAGCGCACGCGCGAAGGCAACGACTTCTATCACGAGATGAAGGAGTCGAAGGTGCTCGACAAGGTGGCGCTGGTGTACGGTCAGATGAACGAGCCGCCGGGCAACCGCCTGCGCGTCGCGCTTACCGGGCTCACCATGGCGGAGTATTTCCGCGACGAAGGCCGCGACGTGCTGCTTTTCATCGACAACATCTATCGCTATACCCTTGCAGGCACGGAAGTGTCGGCGCTGCTCGGGCGGATGCCTTCCGCGGTGGGCTACCAGCCGACCCTTGCGGAAGAGATGGGGCGGCTGCAGGAGCGCATCACCTCCACCAAGACCGGCTCCATTACGTCGATTCAGGCGGTGTACGTTCCGGCCGACGACCTCACCGACCCCTCGCCGGCGACGACGTTCGGTCACCTCGATTCGACCGTCGTGCTCTCGCGCGACATCGCCGCGCTCGGCATCTACCCCGCCGTCGATCCGCTCGACTCCACTTCGCGCCAGCTCGATCCCCACGTGGTGGGTGAAGAGCATTACACGACGGCGCGACAGGTGCAGGCGACGCTTCAGCGCTATAAGGAGCTGCGCGACATCATCGCGATTCTCGGCATGGACGAGCTTTCGCCCGAGGACAAGCTGGTCGTGGCGCGCGCGCGGAAGATCCAGCGCTTCCTCTCCCAGCCGTTCAACGTCGCGGAAGTCTTCACCGGTCAGAAAGGCAAGTACGTGCCGCTCAAGGAGACGATCCGCGGTTTCAGGATGATCGTGGGCGGCGAATGCGATCAACTTCCGGAGCAGGCGTTCTACATGGTCGGCCCCATCGAAGAGGCATTCGAGAAGGCGAAGACTTTGCAGTGACATAGACCGTTCATGGCCAATACCCTTCACATCGACGTCGTCAGCGCGGAAGAATCGATCTACTCGGGCGAGGCGGAATTCGTCGTCCTCCCGGGGGAAGTCGGCGAGCTCGGGATTTACCCGCGCCACACGCCGCTCATTACGCGCATCCGTCCGGGAGAGGTGCGTATCAAGCCGGCCGGCGGCGGCGAGGAAGAGCTGATCTTCGTCGCGGGCGGCATCCTCGAAGTGCAGCCCAGGATCGTGACGGTGCTCGCCGACACCGCGATTCGCGGTCACGACCTCGACGAAGCGAAGGCGCTGGAAGCGAAGAAGCAGGCGGAAGAGGCGATGCAGAACCGCACGTCCAAGCTCGAAATCGCCAAGGCGCAGGCGGAGCTCGCCGCAGCGGTCGCGCAGCTCGCCGCCATCCAGAAGTTGCGCAAGAAGCGCTGAAGCTCGTCTTGCGTCGGGGCCTACGCGTCAGTCCGGGCCGCGACCAGCCCACTGCATACCAGACCGCGCCGTAGCGCCCGGCACTCCCATGGACCCACAGGTTTCCGCCAGCGTCGATCTGCTCGTGGTCGGAGGCGGGATCAACGGCGTCGGTGTGGCGCGTGACGCCGCCGGGCGCGGACTCTCGGTGCTCCTGGTTGAAAGAGGCGACCTCGGCTGCGCCACAAGCTCGGCGAGCAGCAAGCTGATCCATGGCGGGCTGCGCTATCTCGAGCACTACGAATTCCGCCTCGTTTCCGAAGCGCTGGCTGAGCGTGAAGTGCTGCTGCGCCAGGCGCCGCACGTGGTTCATCCGATGACCTTCGTCATGCCGCACGTGCCGGAGTTGCGGCCGGCGTGGATGATACGGGCCGGCCTGTTCCTCTACGACTACCTCGCCCGCCGCCAGACGTTGCCGCGCTCGCACGGGCTCGACTTGCGGCAAAGCCCCTACGGCCGGGCGCTCAGGCCGGGGCTGACGCGCGGGTTTTGCTATTCCGATTGCTGGGTGGACGATGCCCGATTGGTCGTCCTCACCGCGCGCGCGGCCGCCGACCTCGGTGCAGCCGTGCTGACGCGAACGACCTGTGTCCACGCGCGTCGCGAAGGATCGCTGTGGCGTGCACGGCTGCGCCATGGGGACGGTACGGAGCAGGAGTTGTCGGCGCGTGTGCTGGTCAATGCCGCAGGGCCTTGGTCGCGCGTCTTCCTGGCCGACGTGGCGCATGTTCCCACGCCGTTCAGCCTGAAGCTCGTCAAGGGCAGCCATATCCTCGTTCCGCGGCTCTACGAAGGCAACCACGCCTACATCCTGCAGAACGACGACCGCCGTGTTGTCTTCGTCTACGGCTACGAGGATCGCTACACATTGATCGGCACCACCGAAGCGGAAGTGTCGATACCCGAGGAACAGTGTTCGGCTTCTCCGGCGGAAATCGCGTACCTGGTACGCGCCGCCAACCGCTATTTCAAGAGCCGCGTTGCGGCGGAAGACGTCGCATGGAGCTACTGCGGCGTGCGCCCCCTCTTCGATGACGGCTCGACCGATCCCTCCGCCATCTCGCGCGACTACGTCCTTCATCTGGACGCGGTCGCCGAGCAGGCGCCGGTACTTTCGATATTCGGAGGCAAGATCACGACGTATCGGCGTCTCGCGGAGGAGGTTCTCGAGAAGCTTCGGCCCTGGCTGCGCGGTCTCGCGCCGCCATGGACCGCGAACCGCGTTCTCCCGGGCGGGGACTTCGAGGAAAGTCTCGACCAGTATGCCGGCGCGCTGGCGGCGCGCCACCCGGGCCTCTCACGATCCGTCATTTCCGGGCTTACGCGAAGACACGGAACACTGGCGAACCGCATTGTCCAGGGTGCACGGGTAGATGCGGATCTCGGCGAGCATTTTGGCGCGGGCCTGTATGCCCGCGAGGTCGATCACTTCATCGAAAGAGAGTGGGCGGCAACCGCGGAAGACGTGCTGTGGCGGCGGACCAAGACCGGCTTGCACCTTTCGGTCGGCGAGCAGCAGGCGCTCGCTCGCTACATGGAGCGGCGCGCGGGATGCGCTATGCGATAATTCCCGCATGCCATTGAATGTCGTCATCCTCGCGGCGGGCCAGGGCAAGCGCATGATGTCGCAATTGCCCAAGGTGCTGCATTGCCTCGCCGGGCAGCCGTTGCTCGCGCACGTGCTCGCCACCGCGGACGCCCTCAAGCCCGATTGCGTGTGCGTGGTGTACGGCCATGGCGGAGACGCAGTGCCCCGCGCATTCGGGAACGCCGGAGTCGCGTTCGTCAAGCAGGAGCCGCAGCTCGGCACGGGCGATGCGCTCAGGCATGCGCTGCCGCAGCTCGGCACCGCGGATCGCACTCTCGTGCTCTATGGCGACGTGCCGCTGATTCGGGCCGCGACCTTGCAAGCGATGCTTGCGCGTGGCATGCCCTCCGTCGTGGTGCTCACCGTGGAGTTGGACGACCCGACGGGGTACGGGCGCATCGTTCGCGATGCCTCGGGCAACGTGCTGCGCATCGTCGAGGAAAAGGACGCTACGGTGGAGGAGAGGCGCATAACGGAGGTAAATACCGGCATCATGGTCTTGCCTACCGCGCATCTCTCTGCCTGGCTTGCGCGCCTCGACAATCGCAATGCCCAGCGCGAGTATTACCTCACGGATATCGTCGCGCTCGCACAGGCGGACGGCGTCGCAGTAACCGCTGCAAGAGCGGCAGCGGCGTGGGAGACGCTGGGCGTCAACAGTCGCGTGCACCTGGCGCAGCTCGAGCGCATCTACCAGGCGCGGTATGCCGCCCGGCTGATGGAGCAGGGTGTCACGCTGATGGATCCTGCCCGCTTCGACGTGCGCGGAGAGCTCGCGTGCGAGCGCGACGTGCTCATCGATGTGAACTGCGTGTTCGAGGGGAAGGTGGTCCTCGGCCGCGGCGTCGAAGTCGGCGCGAACTGCGTGCTGCGCAACGTCGAAGTCGGCGACGCGACCCGCATCGAGCCCTTCACGCACATCGACGAGGCGACGATCGGCGCGCATTGCCGGATCGGGCCCTACGCGCGCATCCGGCCCGGCACGCGCCTCGCGGAGGAAGTCCACATCGGCAACTTCGTGGAGGTGAAGGCGAGCACGATCGCGGCGCGCTCGAAGGCAAATCACCTCGCATACGTCGGCGACGCGGAGGTCGGGCGGGACGTCAACATCGGCGCCGGCACCATCACGTGCAACTACGATGGGGCGAACAAGCATCGCACGGTCATCGAAGACGACGTCCATATCGGCTCCGATGTGCAACTCGTGGCGCCGGTGCGGGTGGCGAAAGGCGTCACCGTGGGCGCGGGTACGACGGTGTGGAAAGACACGCCCGAAGGTGGGCTCATCATCAATCCCAAGGCGCAGGAACATCGGCCCGCCTGGGCACGGCCGGGGAAACAGAAGGGCGAACGGCATGACTGACGCGCACTCACCGCGCTCGGAGCCGGCGCGATTGCGTCGTTGGAGAGGCAGATAGGGCGATGTGCGGAATCGTCGGTGCCGTCGCGCGGCGCGACATCGTGCCGGTGCTCCTCGAAGGGCTGAAGCGGCTCGAGTACCGGGGCTACGACTCGGCCGGCATCGCAGTGCTGGACACTTCAACCGGGGCGCGGCCGGTGCTGCGCCGGGTGCGCAGCGCGGGACGCGTCTCCGAGCTGTGCGCGCTGGCGGGCGAGCAGCGACTTTCTGCCCCGCTCGGCATCGCGCACACGCGCTGGGCGACGCACGGGGTCCCCTCGGAGCGCAACGCGCACCCCCACATCTCGGGCGGCATCGCTGTCGTGCACAACGGCATCATCGAAAATCACGAGTCGATCCGTGCGCGACTCGAGGCGAGCGGCTACCGCTTCGATTCCGATACCGATACCGAAGTCATCGCGCATCTTATCCACGCACACCTGGAAAGCGGGAGGGACCTGCTGGAAGCGACCCGGGCGGCAGCGGCCGAACTCAAGGGGGCGTACGCGATTGCCGTCATCGCGGACGGGAGCGCGGAACGCATGGTGGTCGCGCGTCACGGCGCGCCTGTCTTGCTCGGGATCGGCGATGGCGAGCTGTTTGCGGCCTCGGATGTATCGGCGCTGTTGCCGGTCACCCGATCGGTGATCTTTCTCGAGGACGGCGATGTGGCGGAGCTCGCGGGTTCCAGCTATCGCATCCTCGAAGCGACGGGCAGGCCGGTGGAGCGGCCGATTCACGTGAGCGAGCTTTCCGCCTCCGCGATCGAGCTCGGGCCCTACCGGCATTACATGCAAAAGGAAATTTTCGAGCAGCCGGGCGCGGTGGCGGCCACGCTCGAGATGGTTACCAACGGCTCCACGGTGCTGCCCCAGATTTTCGGCGTCGAGGCGGAGCAGGTCTTTCGCGAGACGAAGAGCGTGCTCATTCTCGCCTGCGGCACGAGCTACCATGCCGGGATGGTCGCGCGCTACTGGCTCGAAGGCATGGCCGCAATGCCGTGCACGGTGGAGATCGCAAGCGAGTATCGCTATCGCGAGCCGGTTCCCGATGCCGGGACGCTGGTGGTCACGATCTCGCAGTCGGGCGAAACGGCCGATACCCTCGCGGCGCTCCAGCACGCGCGCTCGCTGGGACAGCCCAACAGTCTGACGATCTGCAACGTGCCGGAGTCCGCGCTGGTGCGCGCCTCCGCATTGCGCTTTCTCACGCGCGCGGGACCGGAAATCGGCGTTGCGTCCACGAAGGCCTTTACCACGCAGCTTGCCGCGCTGCTGCTGCTCGCGCTCGTTTTTGCGCGGATGCGAGGGCGGGTTTCAGCCGAGCGCGAGCGTGATCTGATCGCGGGACTGCGCCATCTCCCGGCGGCGCTCTCGCGGGTGCTGGAAGTCGAGCCGGCGGTGCAGCGTTGGGCGGAGGTATTCGCCGGGCACCCGCACGCGCTTTTCCTCGGCCGCGGCATCCATTACCCCATCGCCATGGAGGGCGCGCTCAAGCTGAAGGAGATCTCCTACATACACGCGGAAGCCTATCCTGCGGGCGAGCTCAAGCATGGGCCGCTCGCGCTGGTGGACCAGCACATGCCGGTGATCGCGATCGCGCCGCAGGACGCGCTGCTCGAGAAGCTGAAGTCCAACTTGCAGGAAGTGCGGGCGCGGGGCGGAGAACTCTACGTGCTCGCCGACCACGGCTCGCACATCGAGGCCTCCGAAGGCGTGCACGTCATACGCCTCACCGATCACGCCGGACCGCTCTCTCCGATCCTGCACGTCGTGCCGCTGCAGCTCCTCGCCTACCACTGCGCGCTCTATCGCGGCACCGATGTCGACAAGCCGCGGAATCTCGCGAAATCCGTGACCGTCGAGTAAGGCGGCGGCCGCGCGGCGCTACTTGCGCTTGCGCTCGGCGCGTGCGATCGAGATCAGCTCCTCGAGCACGGGGATCATGCGTTGCTCGCTGCGCGCCATCGCCGGCGAAGTGAGGTAGCGGCCATCGACCACGAGCGAAGGGGTGCCCTGCACGCCGTATTCGTGGGTGAGTTCCTGAGCGCGCGCGACTTTCTCGCTGACTGCGGCGGAATTGTAGGCCTCCGTCCAGCGCTTGCCGTCTATCCCGTGGCGAAGCGCCCACTTGAGCATCACCTCGGGCTTGCTCATGTGCAATTCCTGCACGTGGTAGCCGTGGTAGACGGCCTGATGCAGGCGCTCCACCTCACCCAGCGCCTCAAGCGTGTAGTAGATGCGCGCGTGAGGCGCCCAACTGTCGCGCAGGATCGCGGGCACGCGGCGCAACGCGACGTCCGGCGGCCGGCGCTCTCGCCACGCTTCGAGCGCCGGCTGGAAGGTATAGCAGTGCGGACAACCGTACCAGAAGAAATCGATCACCTCGATGCGATCTCCCGTCACCACCGGCTGGGGGCCGACGAGGCGATAGTCGACATTGACGCGAACGCGCGGCGCCTCTTCAGCGAGCGCTGAGAGCGGCAATGCAAGGAGCAGGCAGGCGAACGCCGCCCGGCGCGCCAGCGCCCGCAGCGGTATCACTTGCCGCTCCGCGTCTTGCGTGCGAGCGCAATCACCTCGTCCAGCACCTTGAAGAAGCGATCGTAGTTGATGCTGTTATCGGGATTCAAAGTGAGCGACGGCGCGGTCAGGTACCGGCCGTCCACCACCACCGCTGGCGTCCCGGGAATGTCGTACCGGGACGTGATATCGCGCGCGCGCTGTGCCCGGGTCTGCACGGCAAAGGAGTTGTAGGTCTGGGCAAACTTCTCCCGGTCGATGCCTTGTTTCGCCACCCAGTCGAAGAGCACGGCTGGATCCTGCAGACGGAGCTTTTTCTCGTGTATCGCCGCGAAAACGTCGTGGTGGAGCCGATCGACCAGGCCCAGCGCCTCGATCGTGAAGTAAGCCCGGGTCAGTGGAATCCACGAGTCCTGAAAAACCGCGGGCATGCGCTTGAACTCGACGTCGGCGGGCTTGCGTTTTAGCCATGCACTCAAAGGTGCCTGCAGATTGTTGCAATGGGGGCAGCCGTACCAGAAGAACTCGAGCACTTCGATGCGCGCGCCGTTCGTGGTCGGTTGCGGACTGGCGAGGACGCGATAGTCCCGCCCCGCCACCACCTGCGCGCCCGCCTGGGCCGAGAACAGGAAAAGCGCCAGCACCGAGGCGAGCGCGGTGATCTTGCGGAATGCCGTCATCGTTTCACCGTGGAACGCGAGTCGGTTTCGGTAGCGGCTCCCTCGCGAACCTTGATCAACGTCGTTTCCACGCCGTTGTGCTTCAGGTTCTCGCGGGCCTGATTGAGCTGCTCGACGCTGGTGTAAGGACCGATGCGCACGCGATGCCATACACCCTTGTCGGGCACGGAGCTGGTCTGGATCGTCGCCTCGACGCCGATCAGCGCGAGGCGGGCCTTGAGGCTGTCCGCATCAGAGGCGCTCTGGAAGGCGCCCGCCTGCAGGAAGAACATTTCCTTCGCGCCGGGAGCAGCCTTCTGCGCGTCCTTGAGCTGCTGCTCGGTCGCGGGCTCCTCGCCCGGGAGTATCTTGTAGAAGTCGAAGCGCGGCTTCGCTTCGGCGCTGCGTGCGCTCTTGTCGTCTCCACGCGGGGCGCCCGGCGGCGGCCTGTCGGTCGGCGCGGACGCCGGATTGCGCGCGAGAAACGGGCTCGGAGCCTTGTTGATGTACCACGCGACGCCGAGCGCGATGCCGAGGCCGAGCACAAGCCCGATCAGGATGCCGATGAGGAGGGTGTGTCCGCCGCCCCGCGCGCCGGTTCTGCGCTCGGAGCGCTTGTAGTCCTTCGTCATGCGGATATCTTACATTCTTTCGGGTGCGCTCACACCGAGCAGCGCAAGGCCGTTGCGCAGCACCTGTTGCACGGCGGCGACGAGCGCGAGCCGCGCCAGGCGCAGCGGCGCCTCGTCTACGAGTACACGCGTTGCGTTGTAGTAGCTGTGGAATGACGCTGCAAGGTCTCGCAGATAAAACGCGACGAGATGCGGGGCGAGTTCGCGAGCCGCGTCCTCCACCACATCGGGATACTCGATCAGCTTCTGCAGCAGCGCGAGCTCGGTGTCGAGCGTGAGCAAACTGAGGTCGGCCGCAAGCAGCGCTTCCGGGCTGCCGCCCCACTGCTCATGGACGCTGCAGACGCGCGCGTGCGCGTACTGGACGTAATAGACCGGATTCTCCTGGCTCTGCGACTTGGCGAGATCGAGATCGAAATCGAGATGCTGATCGCTCTTGCGCAGGACGTAGAAAAAGCGGGCGGCGTCGTTACCGACCTCGCGCCGCAGCTCGCGCAGCGTGACGAACTCTCCCGCGCGGGTGGACATCGACACCTTTTCGCGGCCGCGGTAGAGCACGGCGAACTGAACCAGCGCTATGTTGAGACGCGCCGGGCTGTAGCCGAGCGCTTCGACCGCGCCCTTGACGCGCGCCACGTACCCATGATGATCGGCGCCCCACACGTCGATCACGACGTCGAAGCCACGCTCGAACTTGTTCAGGTGGTAGGCGACATCCGAAGCGAAATACGTGTACTGCCCGTTCTCCCGCTGCAGCACACGGTCCTTCTCGTCACCGAACCGGGTGGAGCGGAACCAGCGGGCGCCGTCCTGCACATAGACGTGTCCGCCCGCTTCGAGCAGATGTACTGCGCGCTCGACGAGGCCGGAATCGTACAGCGAACGCTCCGAGAACCAATGATCGAAGTGCACGCCGAACTCCGCGAGATCGTTGCGGCAATCCGCGAGCTGCTCGGTGAGCGCGTACTGGTGCAGGTACTGGTAGTCGTCGCGGAGCAGGGCCTTGGCATTCGCGATGAGCGCATCGAGATGAGCTTCGGGGTCATTCGCCCGGTCCGGTGCTCCCGCGGCGAGGTGGGCCGCGTCCCGTACGTAGCTGCGGCCGTGGCGCTCGAATACGGCGCGGGCCATCTCCCGCACGTAGCGGCCCTGATAAGCGTTCGCGGGAAAGGCGACGGCGATGCCGGCGTGCTCGAGATACCGCAGCCACAGCGAAAGGGCGAGGATATCCATCTGCCTTCCGGCGTCATTGATGTAGTACTCCCGCGAGACGTCGAAGCCGGCCGCCTGCAACACATTGGCGAGACTCGCCCCGAAGGCTGCGCCGCGACCATGGCCCACGTGCAGCGGCCCGGTCGGGTTGGCGGACACGAATTCGACCTGAACCTTCTTCCGCTGACCAAGCGCGCTTTCGCCATAGCGCGCGCCGGCTTCGAGAATCCGCCGCGCCGTGTGCTGCTTGAAGTCGCGTGTGAGATGGAGATTGATGAAGCCTGCGCCGGCGACCTCGGCCTTTTCAAGATAGGGTGAAGGCGGCAGCGCCCTGACCAGCGCTTCCGCGATGTCCCGTGGCCGGGCGCGCAGGGACTTCGCGAGCTGCAGAGCGACGTTGCAGGAATAGTCGCCGTGTTGCGCCTGGCGCGGCCTCTCGAGGACGACGTTGACATCTGCTTTCGCCGGGTACACTCCGCGCAGGGCTTGGGCGAGGAGGGCGGAAAAATGGGCGCGCAGATCGAGAGGCGTGCCGCTCATCGGAGGGCCTGAAAAAGCGCGATATTATAGCGGACGCCGGGCCGTTGCCGCTCCTCAGAACTCCAGGGGGTCGACATCGAGCGACCAGCGCGCGCGGGTTTTCTGCGGCTGGTCCACGAGCCGCGCGTGCCACGCCGACAGGAAAGCCTGCAGCGCCGCGCGCGAAGCGCACTGAACCAGCAATTGAGCGCGCTCCCGTCCCGCGATCCGCGGCATGACCGCCGGAACCGGATCATAAATCGTCACTTCGCTCGACAGTGCACGGCCGAGGCCGGCTGCCTTCTCGAGCCACTCGAGGGCGACGCTCATGCGTGCGGCTTCGGCGCGCAGCAGCGCTTGGTGGACGAAGGGCGGGAAACCGCTCTGGCGCCGCTCTTCCAGCACTTGGTGGGCGAATGCAGCGTAATCCTGTGCCTTGAGTGCCTGGTAGAGCGGATGGTCGGGAAAGTCCGTCTGGATCAGCACCTCCCCCTGCTGCTCTGCCCGCCCCGCGCGGCCGGCGACCTGGGTGAGCAGCGCGTAGAGCCGCTCGGGCGCCCGGATGTCGCTGTGATAGAGCAGGGCATCAGCGTTGAGCACGCCGACCAGGCTCAGGTGCGGAAAATCATGGCCCTTGGCCATGATCTGCGTCCCGACCAGTATGTCCACCTCCCGGTTTTCGATTTCACTCCGCATGGCACGCCAGGCGAGCCTGCGGCGCGTGCTGTCGCGGTCGATGCGCAGCACGCGCGCGTGCGGGAAACGCGTCCGCAAGGCAGCTTCGACACGCTGGGTACCATGCCCCACCGGGCCCAGGTCGGCGTTGCCGCACTCCGGGCACGCGCCGGGGGCGGCCGAGCGATGCCCGCAGTGGTGGCAGTGGAGTTGCCGTTCAGGCAGGTGCAGCACGAGATTGGCGGAGCAGCGATGACAGCGCGACAGCCAGCCGCAGGCACGGCACAGCAGCACCGGCGCGTAGCCGCGCCGATTGACGAATACGAGCGCCTGCTCCCGGCGCGCAAGGCGTGCTTCGACCTTCTCGAGCAGCGGGGACGAAAGCCCGTCGGCAAGCCGCGCACCGCGGGTATTGACGCATTGGATGTGCGGAAAACGCCCGTTGATGCGCTGCTTCAGCACGAGCATCCGGTAGCGGCCCGATTCTGCGTTGTGATAGGTCTCCAGCGCCGGCGTCGCCGAACCCAACACGATCGGGATATTGCGCGCGCGCGCGCGCACGACCGCGAGGTCGCGCGCCGAGTAGCGCAGGCCGTCGAATTGCTTGAACGAGGCGTCGTGCTCCTCGTCCACGACGATGAGGCCGAGTTCCGGCATGGGGGCGAAGACGGCCAGCCGCGTGCCGAGGACGATGCGTGCCGCGCCGGCGTGCGCCGCACGCCAGTTCACATCGCGCTCGCTCTCCGTGAGCGCGCTGTGCAGGGTGACGAGCGGCGTCGCGGGAAAGCGGCAGCGCAGCGACGCTTCGAGCTGGGGGGTGAGCGCGATCTCCGGCACGAGGATCAATACCTGCCGCCCCCCACGAAGGACCGCGTCCATCACGCGCATGTACACCTCCGTCTTGCCGCTGCCGGTCACACCGAAGAGAAGAAAGGCGACATAGCGGGAAAGCTCCCGCAGGACGGTCTCCACCGCCGATCCCTGCTCGACGGTCAACGAGGGACCTGCGGTGCTCGTATGGTGCGGGGAGCTGGGCGATGCGATCATCCCCGGGACGGGTGCGATCCAGCCTCTGCGCGCGAAATCGCGCAACGCTGCGTGCGCGCTGCGGCCAACCTGCCCCAGCGCGACGCGCTCAACGCTCGGCTGCGACTTCAGCAACGCGAGCAGCCGCCGCTGCACTGTGGCCTGCGGCGGAAGATCGTCGACCGCTATCTGCGCGCCCGCTGATGTAAGGGCGAACGCGCTTGAGCGCGGTGCAGACCGGCGCCGCACCAACGCAGGCAAAGTGCTCAGAATGGTGGCGCCGAGGGGATGCCGGTAGTACGACGCGGCGAACCTGAGCAGGCGAAGATCATCGGCGTTGAGCGCTGGAGCCTCGCGCAGAATGCGGTGGATCTTCTTCACCCGTGCCGCGGGCAACGCGCTCTCGCCTGCCACATCGACGATGACCCCGATCGTCGTGCGCCGCCCGAACGGCACTTCGATCAGCCGTCCGATATCGCAGACGTCGACCTCATCGCTCTGGTAGTCGAAGAGCTGATCGACGGGGACGTCGATCGCGACCCGCGCGATTTTCATATGCCGTGCAGAGCGACCCGCGCCGCGCTTAGCAGCCGTTGTTCACGCCGATAATGAGGACGGAACGCTAAGCAACTTAGTCTGCAGGCGATTTTCCTCTTATGCACAACGCGCTGTGGATATCCGTGTTGATGGATCGGCCGCCGCGAGGGCGCGTGGGCTCTCCATCGTCTCTCGGCTACATCAATATCATCCGGACCCGTCTAGAAAGGGACGCCAGGTCAAAGGCTTAGCCCGTACAGCCGGACATGCCCCCCGAAGCCCGGTGCCCACTCGCCCATACCGGCGGTGTTGTGTATAAGTGCCCGGGCGCACAGGCAAATTCCATCGCCGGCGGCCCGCTGAGGTCAATTTCAGTGAAACTCGCGGCTCAACTCGTGCACTCCGTCCACGAGGGCCGCGACGCGCTCGGGATCCGTAAATTGCGAGATGCCATGCCCGAGATTGAAGACGTGGCCTGGCCCCTTGCCGTAGGCGGCGAGGACGCGCCTCGCTTCCGCGCGTATCGTTTCGGGGCTCGCGAAAAGCACGGCCGGATCGAGGTTGCCCTGGAGCGCGACGCGACTTCCTGTACGTCGTCGCGCTTCGCCGATATCCATCGTCCAGTCGAGGCCGACCGCATCGCAACCGATTGCGGCGATGTCGTCAAGCCACAACCCGCCGCCTTTCGTGAAGACGATCTTCGGCACGCCGCGGTAACCTGCCAAGGCTTCGATCACGCGCTGCATGTAGGCGAGGGAGAACTCCCGGTAAGCGGCGGCGCTCAACGTGCCGCCCCAGGTATCGAACAGCATCACCACCTGCACGCCGGCTTCGATCTGGCTCGCAAGATAAGCCGTCACTGCGCGGCAGTTGACGTCGAGAATGCGATGCAGCAGGTCGGGACGCGAGTACAGCAGCGTCTTCAACGTCCGGAAGTCGGCGCTCGCGCCGCCTTCGACCATATAGCACGCCAGCGTAAAGGGGCTGCCGGAGAATCCAATGAGCGGCAGCTCGTTCTTCAGGGCGCGACGGATCTGCCATACGGCGTCCATCACGTAGCGCAGCTCACGGTCAGGGTCCGGGGGATGAAGCCGCGCGATGTCGGCTTCACTGTGCACCGGGCGCTCGAACCGGGGACCTTCACCTTCGACAAAATGCAGGCCGAGCCCCATCGCGTCCGGTATGGTCAGAATGTCCGAAAACAGGATCGCCGCATCGAGCTTGAAGCGCGCGAGCGGCTGCAGCGTGACTTCGGTGCAGAGATCCGGGCGCGTGCAAAGCTGCATGAAGCTTCCAGCCCGGGCACGGGTGTCGTTGTATTCGGGAAGATAGCGCCCGGCCTGACGCATGATCCAGATCGGCGTGTAGGGCGTCGGCTGGCGCAGCAACGCGCGGATGAGCGTGTCGTTCTTGAGCATGAGTGCGCGGCGGGCGGTTTCGTGCTCGCCTTTCCGGCCAGCCTTAGCGCGGCAAGACGGAGCTGCCGGTCAGGAATTCGTCGACCGAACGCGCGCACTGTCGGCCCTCGCGTATTGCCCAGACCACCAGCGACTGCCCGCGGCGCATGTCTCCGGCGGCGAATACCTTCGGAACCGAGGTGGCATAGCAGCCGGTACCCTCGGTGGCAGCACGCGCGTTCCCGCGCGCGTCCTTCTCGACGCCGAATTCCTCCAGCATGCTCTGCACCGGCGACACAAAGCCCGTGGCGAGGAGCACGAGATCCGCGGGCAGGACGAATTCCGAGCCGGCGATTTCCCGGGGCCTGCCGTCACGCCACTCGAGCCGCACCGCCCTCAGGCCCTTGACCCGGCCGTTTTCGCCGACGAATTCCTTGGTCGCCACCGACCAGTCGCGCTGTACTCCCTCCTCGTGCGAACTGGAGGTGCGCAGGCGAGTCGGCCAGTACGGCCAAACCGGATTGCGTTCGACGTCCGGCGGCATGGGCAGAAGCTCGAGCTGCGTCACCGAGAGGGCGCCGTGTCGGTTCGACGTGCCGACGCAGTCGGAGCCGGTATCCCCGCCGCCGATGATCACCACGTGCTTGCCGGTCGCACGCAGGTCCGGGACACCGCGGTCTCCCGCCACGCGCCTGTTCTGCAGCGGCAGGAACTCCATCGCGAAGTGAACGCCATCGAGGTCACGTCCCGGAATGGGCAGGTCGCGCGGAGCCTCCGCGCCGCCGCTCAGCACGACGGCATCAAAATCGGCCATCAGTTGCTCCGGGCTCAACGTTTCCTGTGCCCAATCGCACACCCCTTTGCCGGGGCGCTTGCTGCCCACGTAAACGCCGGTTCGGAACTTGACCCCTTCCATTTCGAGCTGCGAGAGCCGGCGGTCGATGATCCACTTCTCAAGCTTGAAATCCGGGATGCCGTATCGCAGGAGCCCGCCGACGCGGTCGTTCTTTTCGAACACCGTCACTTCGTGCCCCACCCGCGCGAGCTGCTGGGCACAAGCGAGCCCCGCCGGACCGGACCCCACGACGGCGACACGCTTGCCGCTGCGGCGCCCGGGGAGCTGCGGCTGCACCCACCCTTCTTCCCACGCATGGTCGATGATCGCGTGCTCGACCGATTTGATTCCCACAGGATCGTCGATGATGCGCAGTACGCACGCTTCCTCGCACGGCGCGGGGCAGACCCGCCCGGTGAACTCGGGAAAGTTATTGGTCGAATGCAGCGTCTCGATCGCGGCCTTCCAGTTCTGCCGGTATACGAGATCGTTGAAGTCCGGGATGATGTTGTTCACCGGACAGCCACTCATGCAGAACGGGATGCCGCAGTCCATGCAGCGCGCGCCCTGAACGCCGGCCTGCTCGTCGGTCAGTCGGGGAATGAACTCCCGGAAGTGCTTCTTGCGCTGCTCGGGCGCTTCGTGCGCTTCCTCGATCCGGCGGTACTCCATGAATCCGGTTATCTTGCCCATGCTCGCTGCGGTCGTATCGTTTTGGAAAAGAAAGCCCGTGTGCCGTGCTATGCGGCCGCCTTGCGGCCCGCGGCGGCAAGCTCCTTGAGCGCACGCCGGTACTCTTTCGGGAACACCTTGACGAAGCGGCCGCGATAAGCCGCCCAGTTATCGAGAATTTCGCGTGCGCGGCGGCTGCCCGTGTAGCGCGCGTGATTCTCGATCAGCCGCCGGAGCAGCACCTCGTCGCACTCGCCGAGGTGCCAGAGCTTTTGCGCGACCTTGATGCGTTGCTCGGACTCCGGGAGTACCGGCTCGAGATCGACCATCGCCGTGTTGCAGTACTTGACGAACTCACCCTCGCGATCCAGCACGTAGGCGATGCCGCCCGACATGCCCGCCGCGAAATTGCGCCCGGTCTGCCCGAGCACCGCGACGGTGCCGCCGGTCATGTACTCGCAGCCGTGATCGCCCACGCCCTCCACGACGGCGGACGCGCCGGAATTGCGTACCGCAAAACGCTCGCCTGCCACACCGCGGAAGTAGGCTTCTCCGCAAATCGCTCCGTAAAGAACCACGTTCCCGGTGATGATGTTCTCGCTCGGGTCTCCGCCGAACTTGGGAGACGGCTGCACGGAGATCCGTCCGCCGGAAAGGCCCTTGCCGCAGTAATCGTTGGTGTCCCCGACGAGATCGAGCGTGATGCCGCGCGCGAGGAACGCTCCGAAGCTCTGGCCGGCCGAGCCGGCGAGCCGCACGTGTATCGTATCGTCGGGCAGCCCGTCGTGGCCGTAGCGCTTGACCACCTGCCAGGAGAGCATGGTGCCGACGGTGCGATTGATGTTGCGGATCGGCGTGTCGATCGCGACCCTTTCTCCGCGCTCGAGCGCCGGCCGGGCGAGCTCGATCAGGCGATTGTCGAGCGCCTTGTCGAGACCGTGGTCCTGGGCTTCGCAGCGATAACGCGCCACCTCGGGCGGCACCTGCGGCACGTGAAAGATCCTCGAGAAGTCGAGGCCTTTCGCCTTCCAGTGCTCGATCCCGCGCTTCATCTCGAGAAGGTCGCTGCGTCCGATCAGCTCGTCGAAACGCCGCACGCCGAGCTGCGCCATGAGCTCCCGCACTTCCTGCGCGACGAAAAAGAAATAGTTGACGACATGCTCGGGCTTGCCCGCGAACTTCCTGCGCAGAACCGGATCCTGTGTGGCGATCCCGACCGGGCAGGTGTTGAGATGGCACTTGCGCATCATGATGCAGCCTTCGACCACGAGCGGCGCCGTCGCGAAGCCGAACTCGTCCGCGCCGAGAAGCGCGCCGATCACGACGTCGCGCCCGGTCTTCATCTGCCCATCGACCTGCACCGCGATCCGGCTGCGCAGCCGATTGAGGACGAGCGTCTGTTGCGTCTCGGCGAGGCCCAGCTCCCAGGGCGTGCCCGCGTGCTTGATCGAGGACCACGGGGACGCACCCGTGCCCCCGTCGTGGCCGGCGATGGTCACATGGTCGGACTTCGCCTTGGCGACGCCTGCGGCGATGGTGCCCACGCCCACCTCGGACACAAGCTTCACGCTGATCCACGCCTCGGGATTCGCGTTCTTGAGGTCATGGATGAGTTGAGCCAGATCTTCGATGGAATAGATGTCGTGGTGCGGCGGCGGCGAGATCAGTTCCACGCCGGGCGTGGAATAACGCAGCTCCGCGATGTAATCGGATACCTTTCGCCCGGGGAGCTGACCGCCTTCACCGGGTTTCGCGCCCTGCGCGATCTTGATCTGAAGCTGCTCCCCGGAGGCGAGGTATTCGGCGGTCACGCCGAACCGTCCCGAGGCTACCTGCTTGATCTTCGACTTGAGCGAGTCGCCCGGCACGAGCGGGATGTCGACTTGCACCCGGCCGTCGCCCAGGCGGGACATCAGCGATTCACCGGGCTTGATCACGCCATAGCGGCGGCGATCTTCCCCACCCTCTCCGGTGTTCGACTTGCCGCCGATCCGGTTCATCGCGATCGCGAGCGTCGTATGCGCCTCGGTCGAAATCGACCCCAGAGACATCGCGCCGGTGGAAAATCGCTTCACGATCTCGCTCGCCGGCTCGACTTCATCGATCGGCACCGGGGTGCATCTGCCGAACCTGAACTCGAACAACCCGCGGAAAGTCATGTGCCGCTGCGACTGGTCGTCGATGATCGCGGCGTACTCCTTGTAGGTCTGATACGCGTTCTGACGGGTCGCGTGCTGCAGCTTGGCGATGGCGTCGGGCGTCCACATGTGCTCCTCGCCGCGCAGGCGCCAGGCGTATTCCCCGCCCGCGTCGAGCGCTTGCGCGAGCACCGGGTCGGAGCCGAACGCGGCACGGTGTATCCGCAGTGCCTCCTCCGCCACTTCGAACACGCCGATCCCCTCGACACTGGAAGCCGTGCCCGTGAAGTATTTATCGACGAGGGATTTCGCAAGACCGACGGCTTCGAAAATCTGCGCGCCGGTGTACGACATGTAGGTCGAAATACCCATTTTCGACATGACCTTCTTCAGGCCCTTGCCGACCGCCTTGACGAAGTTCCTGCACGCCTTCTCGCCATCGACGTCGCCCAGTTCGCCGCGCTCGGCCAGCTCGATCAGCGTCTCGAATGCCAGATAGGGGTGGACCGCTTCGGCCCCGTATCCGCCGAGCAGTGCAAAATGGTGCACTTCGCGCGCCGAGCCGGTCTCGACGACGAGGCCCGTTGAAGTGCGCAATCCCTTGCCGACGAGGTGCTGGTGTATGGCGGAAAGGGCGAGCAGCGCGGGAATGGCGACGCGCTCGCGATCCATCTTGCGGTCCGAGAGGATGATGATGGTATAGCCCGAGCGCACGGCGTCCTCGGCCTGGGCGGCCAGCGAGGCAAGGCGCGCCTCTATCGCCTCCTTGCCCCAGGCGCAGGGATAGGTGATGTCGAGCTCGAAGGAGCGGAACTTTCCGTCGGTGTACTTCTCGATGTGACGCACCGTCTCCATCTGTTCCACGCCCAGCACCGGCTGGCTCACCTCGAGCCGCAGCGGCGGATTCATTTCGTCGATCCCGAGGAGATTCGGCTTCGGTCCGATGAAGGAGACGAGCGAGGTGACCAGCTCCTCCCGAATCGGGTCGATGGCGGGATTCGTCACCTGCGCGAAAAGCTGCTTGAAATAGTGATAAAGCGTCTTGTTCCTGGACGAAAGGACCGCAAGCGGCGAGTCGTTGCCCATCGACCCGACCGGCTCCTCACCGCTGCACGCCATGGGGGCGAGCTGGAACTTGATGTCTTCCTGCGTATAGGCGAAAGCCTGCTGCCGGTCGAGCAATGCCGCGGACGAAGCGGCGCGCCGCTCGCTGGGCGCGGGGAGATCGTCGAGCTTGATGCGGATGCGCTCGATCCACTCGGCATAAGGCTTCGCCGAAGCGAGCGTGTCCTTGAGTTCCTTGTCATCGATGATGCGGCCCTTCTCGAGATCGACGAGGAACATTTTCCCGGGCTGCAGCCGCCACTTCTTCGCGATTTTTTCCTCGGGAACGGGCAGACATCCGCACTCCGATCCCATGATGACCAGATCGTCATGAGTGACGATGTAGCGCGAGGGGCGCAAACCATTGCGGTCGAGCGTTGCGCCGATACGCAGCCCGTCGGTGAAGGCGATCGATGCGGGTCCGTCCCAGGGCTCCATCATCGCGGCGTGATACTCGTAGAACGCGCGGCGGCTGGAGTCCATCAGGGTATGGTTCTCCCACGCCTCCGGGATCATGAGCATCATGGCGTGGGCAATCGAATAGCCGCCCATCACCAGCAGCTCGAGCGCGTTGTCGAACGAGGCGGAGTCCGACTGGCCGTCGTAGATGAGCGGCCAGATCTTGTTGAGGTCCTCGCCCAGTATCGGGCTCGAGATGGCGCCCTGACGCGCACGAATCCAGTTGACGTTGCCGCGCAGCGTATTGATCTCGCCGTTATGGCAGATCATGCGGAACGGATGTGCAAGACTCCACGAGGGAAACGTATTCGTGGAAAAGCGCTGGTGGACGAGCGCGAGCGCCGAGACGACGCGCGAGTCCTGGAGATCCCTGTAGTACTCTCCCACCTGGTGCGCGAGCAACATGCCCTTGTAGACGATGGTGCGTGCGGACATGGAGGGCACATAGAATTCCTTGCCGTGCGCGAGCTTGAGCGACTGGATCGCGTGTCCCGAGGCTTTGCGGATGATGTAGAGCTTTCTTTCGAGCGCATCCGTCACCGTGACGCCCGCACCGCGCCCGATGAAGACCTGGCGGATGACGGGTTCGACCAGCTTCACCGATTCCCCGAGGTCGCGGTTGTCGACGGGCACGTCGCGCCAGCCGAGCAGCACCTGGCCTTCATCCTTGATCGCGCGCTCGATTTCGTACTCGCACGCGAAGCGTGAGGCCGGTTCCCGTGGGAGAAACACCATGCCCACGCCGTACTGGCCGGCAGGAGGCAGCTTTACGCCCTGCTTGGCCATTTCATCGCGGAACAGCCGATCCGGGATCTGGATCAGGATGCCGGCGCCGTCCGAAGCCTTGGGATCGGCGCCCACCGCGCCGCGATGCGTGAGATTGCGCAGGATTTGCAGTCCCTGCTCCACGATGGCGTGGCTTTTTCTGCCTTTGATGTGCGCAACAAAACCGACGCCGCACGCGTCGTGCTCGTGTGCCGGGTGATACAGACCCTGAGGTGTAGGCAGATCGGGGTGATTCATCGCGTTCCTCGCGTTCGGCAACACCCGTGGGGTCTGATGCTGCAAAGCAGCATCATGGCGCGCACGCGTGGCATGAATTTGGTCGAAAGCTGTTAAGTCTACCTGCTTCAATGGCTTGCTACAACCCGAAACTAAGTTGGTGTGTGCTTACACAGCACGCTCTGCCTCATCCAAGGCGTAGAGGCGGCGGTGCTCCAGGATGGCATAGCGGTCGGTCATGCCGGCAATGTAGTCGGCGATCGCCCGCGGGGTGTCCTCCGTGGCGCGGACCTGGAACTCGGGCGGCAGGAGCCGGGGATCGTCGCGAAACGCCTGGAAGAGCTCGGTGACGATGCGCTTCGCCTTCGCGCTCATGCGTGCTACCCGGTAATGGCGGTAGAGCTTCTCCCGCAGGAACCGCTTAAGTTCCTGCTGTTCGCGCGCGACCCCCGCGCTGAAGGCAACGAGGGCCGGTGCGCGGCGAATGTCCTCGAGATTTCGGGGCGCATGGGCCCGTATGTTGCGCTCGGTCTGCCGGATGAGATCCGTCACCAGCGTATCGATCATGCGACGCACCGTTTCATGTATCAGACGGCGACCGCGCAGGTCGGGAAATTCGCGCAAAGCGGCCCTCATGTGGCGCGCGAAGATGCGAACCTCCGCGAGCTCCTCGAGCCGGATCAACCCCGAGCGCAGACCGTCGTCGACATCGTGGTTGTTGTAGGCTACTTCATCCGCGAGGTTCGCGATCTGCGCTTCGAGCGAGGGGCGCTGCCGTTTGACGAAACGCGCACCGATCTCGCCCATGGTGCGAGCCACCCGCAGCGCGCAGTGCTTGAGTATTCCCTCGCGCGTTTCGAAGGTCAGATTGAGGCCATCGAAGCCGCCGTAGCGCTGCTCCAGATGGTCGACGACGCGAAGGCTCTGGAGATTGTGCTCGAAGCCGCCGTAGGGACGCATGCAGGCATTCAACGCGTCCTGCCCCGCGTGGCCGAAGGGCGTGTGACCCAGGTCATGCGCCAGCGCGATCGCCTCGGTCAGATCCTCGTCGAGACGCAAGCGGCGTGCGATGGAGCGCCCGATCTGCGCGACTTCCAGGCTGTGCGTGAGGCGGGTGCGGAAGAGATCGCCTTCGTGGTTGACGAATACCTGTGTCTTGTATTCGAGCCGGCGGAATGCGGTGGAATGAATGATGCGGTCGCGATCACGCTGGAATTCGCTGCGCCCTCGCGGCGGCGGCTCGGGATATCGCCGCCCGCGGGAGAGCTCGGGGTGCGCCGCGTACGGGGCCCGCTCGAACATTCAGGCGTAACCGAGCGCCTCGCGCAGCGACGCTTTCGGGACATCGGCGCTCACGAATGCCTCGCCGATACTGCGCAGCAGGATGAATCGCGCCTTGCCGCCCTCGACCTTCTTGTCGTGACCCATGAGTTCGAGATACCGCTCAAGACCCAAGTCGGGACGGGTCAAAGGCAACCGCGCGCGGGACAGAATGTCGACGATCCGGGACACGTCGCGCTCTGCAAGGAGCCCCAGGTGCTGTGAAAGCCGGGCTGCCAGGACCATGCCGCAGGCGACTGCCTCGCCGTGCAGCCACGCGTGGAATCCGGTGCCCGCCTCGATCGCATGGCCGAACGTATGCCCGAAATTCAGAAGCGCGCGCACGCCCGTCTCGCGCTCGTCCACAGCGACGATCTCCGCCTTGGTGCGGCACGAAGTGACGATCGCGTGCGCGAGCGCGTCGGGATCGCGGCCGGCGAGGCGCTCCACGTGCTGCTCAAGCCAGGCGAAGAAGCCGGCGTCCCGGATCAGCCCGTATTTCACCACTTCGGCGATTCCGGCGGCGAGCTCGCGGTCGGGCAGCGTCGTGAGCGTATCCGTGTCCGCGACCACGGCGAGGGGCTGGTAGAACGCGCCGATCATGTTTTTTCCCTGCGGGTGGTTGATCGCGGTTTTTCCACCCACCGCCGAGTCCACCTGGGCGAGCAGTGTCGTGGGAAGCTGCAAATACGGTACACCGCGCTGGTAGGTCGCGGCGGCGAATCCTGCAAGGTCGCCGACGACGCCTCCGCCAAGCGCGAGAATCGCGGTCTTGCGCTCGCAGCGGGCCGCGATCAGGGCATCGAAGACGGTATTGAGGGTTTCCCACGACTTGTAACTCTCGCCGTCCGGCACGATGACTGTCGCCGTCTCGACGCCCTGCGCGCGGAGAGACCGTTCGACCCGCGCGAGATAAAGCGGCGCGACCGTCGTGTTGGTCACGATGGCGACTCGCGGTTGCGGCAGCCGTTCCCGGATGAGTTCCGGGCGATCGAGGAGCCCCGCGCCCACGTGAATCGGATAGCTGCGGTCCGCGACCGCGACCGTCAGGGTATTCATCGCTGCGATATCTCCCGGCCGGCCGCGGCAGCCGCGTCGCCCGCGCCTTTCAGACGCATAAGGCGGAATTCCAGACGGTGAGCGAGAAGACCGACGCTCTGGCTGCCGGTGTCCATGATGACGTCGGCGATTTCACGGTAGAGCGGGTCGCGCTGCTCAAAAAGCTCCTCCAGCTTGGCGAGGGGATCCGCGGTCTGGAGCAGCGGGCGATTCTTGTCGTGCCGGGTGCGCAGCCACAGGTCGCGCGGCGTGGCCCGCAGGTAGACGACGGTACCATGTCCGGCAAGAAGGCGGCGATTCTGCTCGGAGAGAACCGCCCCGCCGCCCGTCGCAAGGACGATGTCGCCCTTGTGCACGAGCTCCGCAAGCACTTTGGACTCACGTGCGCGAAAGCCGGCCTCCCCTTCGATCTCGAAGATGACGGGTATCTTCACCCCGGTGGCACGCTCGATCTCGTGGTCCATGTCGTAGAACGGCTTGTGGAGCCTCCGCGCAAGGATGCGTCCGACGGAGGTCTTGCCGGCGCCCATCAGGCCGACGAGGAAGATGCTGCCCGCTACGCTGCGGCGCGGCTCCGGCATGGACTCGCTCATAGTGCGATTCTAACGGAATCGCGCTGGGAAGCGTCCGAGGCAGAGGCCGCAAACAAAAAGAGCGGCCGAAGCCGCTCTGTTTTGGACAAGCTCGCTGGTTATCGCTGCGTCAACGTCTCTTTCAGTATCCGCGGCGTGATGAAGATCAGCAGTTCCCGGCGATCGTCGGTCTTGGTGTTGTTCTTGAAGAGAAACCCGACGTACGGCAGGTCCCCGAGCACTGGAACCTTGTTGGTGGTCGATCGCTCCTCCTGCGTGTAAATGCCGCCGATCACCACGGTTCCGCCGTTCTCGACCAGCACTTCGGTCGAGACTTGCTTGGTGTCGATCGCGGGTCCGCCCGCGGTGACCTGCCCGACGCTGTCCTTGTTCACCTTGAGGCTCATGATGACGTTGTTGTCGGGGGTGATCTGCGGCTTCACCTTGAGCGACAACGTGGCTTTCTTGAACTGCACCGCCGTCGCGCCGCTCGAGGTCGCCTGCTGGTACGGTATCTCCGTTCCCTGCTCGATCGTGGCTTCGTTCTTGTCGGCCGTGATCACGCGCGGGCTGGAGATGATCTTGCCCTTGCCGTCGGCCTGCAGCGCCGAGAGCTCGAGGTTGAGGAAGCGCGTGGCGTTGGTATTGAACAACACCAGCGACAGCACCCCGGTGGCTGCCCCACCGATGTTTCCAGCGGGGAGATTGACGTTGCTGAAATCGTTCAGGGTGGGCGTGGTCGCAAGCTGACCGGTGTGGAACGTCGTATCCGTGAGATTCGCGCCCGGCAGGATGCGCACGCCGCTGTTCTGGCTCGGGACGCCCCAACCCTGGCTGCGATCATGATAGCCAAGCCGGACGCCCAGGTTTCGGCTGAAGGTATCCGACGCTTCCACGATCCGTGACTCGATCATCACTTGCCGGACCGGGATGTCGATCTGGCGAATCAGACGGCGAATTTCCTCGAGCCGGGTCGGCGTATCCTGGACAAACACCGTGTTGGTTCGCGCGTCGATCACCGCGCTGCCGCGCTTCGAGAGGATCCGCTGCGCGCCCGTGCTGAGGAACGCCTGCACGTCCTGGGCTTTCTGGTAGTTGAGCTGGAAGCTCTCGGTATGGGTCGGTTCGAGCTCCGCGATCTGCTGCCGGGCCTCCAACGCAAGCTTCTCGCGCGTCGCAAGCTCATCGCGCGGCGCAATCCAGACGACATTGCCGGATTTGCGCTTGTCCAGGCCCTTCGCCTGCAGGATGATGTCGAGCGCCTGGTCCCACGGCACGTCCTTCAAGCGCAGCGTCAGGCTGCCACTGACCGTGTCGCTGGTGATGATGTTGAGCCCCGTGAAATCGGCGAGCACCTGCAGCACGGCACGGACTTCGACGTTCTGGAAGTTGAGCGAGATTTTCTCGCCCTGATAACCCGGCCGGCTACCCTGCACCAGGCGGTTCGGGTCTTCCACGATCTGCTTCACTTCGATGATGAAGCGGTTGTCGGTCTGATACGCGGAATGCTCCCAGTTGCCGCGCGGCGTGATGACGAGCCGGGCGCTATTGCCCTGCACCAGTGCATCCACCGTCTGTACGGGCGTGCCAAAGTCTGTCACGTCCAGCCGACGCTCGAGGTTCTTGGGCAGCGTGGTATTCAGGAAATCCACGACTACGGACCGGCCCTGTTGTTTGATGTCTATGCCGACGGCGTTATCTGACAGGTCCACGACGATGCGCCCTTCCCCGCCGCCGCCACGCCGGAAGTCGATGTCGCGCACACTGTGCCTGCGATCGGCGGGCGCAGCCTGCGCGAACTGTTGAGAGAGAGCGGTCCCGGCGCTTGCGGCCGCGGTGGTGTCCTGCAATGTAATGAGGACGGCGCGTCCGTCCACGCGCGCGTCGTAACTCAGGCCGCGGGTGAGCTCGAGCACCATCCGCGTGCGGCCGCCCGACTGCACGACGTTGATGCGGCGCACGTCACCACCGGCGATGTCCTGCACGTTGCGCCCGAGCGCATTGGCCGTGTTCGGAAAATCGAAGGCGATGCGCGGCGGATTGACGATCGAAAACCCCGCGGGCGGTGCCGGCGGAGGCGCCTTGAGCGTGACCTTGAGCACCGTCTTTCCACCCTGCTGCGGTGACACCTCAACTGCCTCGATGGCATTCTCCTGCGCTCGGGTCGGCCCGGCGGCTCCGGCCATGACAAGCGCCAGCAATACAGCCCATACGCCGGAAAGCGTGCCTGCGGAGAGTTTCGTCTTCATCTTTTTGCCTCCAATTCGTCGAGCAGCTGCAGCGTCTGGTCTTTTTCCTCCCAGCTGCCGGTGCTGTCCTGGACTATTTCCTTGAGCACAATGCTGGTGTCCGTGATGGCCACGATACGCCCGAAGTTCTGGCCCATGTAATTGCCGGCCCGGACGCGATACAGGTTGTTGTCCGGCGTCTTCACGAGCGCATGCATGACTTTCTGCTGCTGCAGCGTCCCCACCATTTTCAGATTTTCGAGCGGGTAAGCCTCGAGCGGCTCCTTGCGCCGGTTGAAGTCAGGCTGGATACCCCCTGCGCCCGCTACGGCCTTGGGCGGCGTGATCTTGCGCGGCTTGAACGGGTCCACGAGGTCGTAGGCGTCGTAGTTGAAAGGCTCGTAGGGCTTCGCTTCGGGCAGCGGGGGGATCTTCCCGGGCGGCAACTTATCCGCGTCGGCCACGAATTTCTTCACGTCGTCGAGATGCCGCTCGCCGCAACCGGCGAGTGCGATGCATCCGACCAGTAACAGTACTTTCGTGCGCATCATTTCGCCCCCGGCTTGGGTTTCGCCGCTTTTCTCTGCTGCGCCAGCTCGGCCTCATCCAGGTAGCGGAACGTCTTCGCCGTGGCGTCCATCACCAAGCCGTCCTTGGCGGTCGCGAGGGCAATGTCGTTCAACGTGACGATCCGCGAGAGCTTGCTGATATCGCTCGCAAAGGCCCCGATGTCGTGATAGCTGCCGGTCACCTTGATCGTAATCGGCAGCTCTGCGTAGAAATCGCGCCGCGCCTCGGAGCCCGGCTTGAAGAGCTCGAACTGGAGCCCTCTGCCAAGTCCCGCCTGATTGATGTCGATGAGAAGCGCGTCCATCTCCGACTTGCCCGGGAGCTGCTTCAGGAGCGCGCCGAACTGCTGCTCGATGTCGTCCAGGCGTTTTTTGTAGAGCGGCAGGTCGATGGCGAGCTTCTTCTTTTCCAGAAACGTGGCGCGCAACTTCTCTTCCTTCTGCTCTTCCGCGCGAATCTGCTCGATCTGGTACTGCCAGTCGAACCAGTAGCTCGCGAAAACGATGACGATGAGCGCGAGCACCAGCACGCCGAGCTTGGGAAGCGCCGGCCACGAACCGATCTTCTTCGGGTCCAGTCTTCTCAGTTCTTCGAGCGTCATGATCAGCTCCGGGCAGGCGCCGGCTTCGGAGCGGGCTTGCCGGCCGCGTCAGCCTTCGGGCGCGTGATGTTGATGGTCAGAGTGAATTCGTTGGTTCTCGTGCCGCCGACCTGCGCCGCCTTGACCTCCACCAGCCCCGGGCCTTCGAGGTAAGGCGAAGACTCGAGATTGCGCATGAGCGTGGATACGCGGGCCTGCGACTGGGTGAAGCCGTTGATGGTCACGCGGTTTCCGGTTTGCTTCACCGCACGGAGGTAGAGACCGTCAGGCAATTGCCGCACGAGCTGGTCGAGCAGATGAACGACCTCCGCGCGGTTCGCCTGGAGCTCCTCCACGACGCGCTTGCGCTCGAGCAGGGCGGCGGTCTGCTCCTTGAGCTTGTTGATCTCGGCGATCTGCTTGTCGAGCTTCGTGATTTCGTCCTGCAGATACTTGTTGCGCGCCTGCTGATCGCTCAGCGCGCCGGCAAGATAGACGTAGGAAACAACGAACCAGATCGCGATGCCGACCGCCGCGACGGCGCCCAGCATGATGAAGAAATGCTGCTGCTGACGCCGCCGACGCAGCTCGCGATGGGGAAGCAGGTTGATGCGTATCATGGATCGAACCTCCGCATCGCCAAGCCGCATGCCACCATGAGAAGCGGAGCGTCCTGCGCGAGACTCTTGGGCTTGATTCGGGAGGAAAGGGCCATGTTGGCGAACGGGTTCGCCACCACGGTATTGACCTGCGTCCTGCGGGTCACGGCGACGTCGACGCCGGGTATGGCGGCGCATCCCCCTGACAGCACGATATGGTTTACCTGGCTGTACTGGGTTGAAGTGAAGAAGAACTGCAGCGCGCGCGCGACTTCGAGCGCGAGCATGTCGAGAAACGGCTGCAGCACTTCCGACTCATAGCTTTCCGGCAAGCCGCCGGCGCGCTTCGCCGCTTCGGCTTCTTCGGGAGACATGCCGAACCGGTTCTGGATCTCGAGCGTGAGCTGATTGCCGCCGAACGGCTGCTCGCGCATGTAGATCGACTGGCCGTTGCGCAGCACGTTCACGTTCATCACGCTCGCGCCGATATCCACGATCGCGATGTTCTGGTCCTTGCCTTTCTCCGGAAACTGGCTCTCGATCAGGTTGAGCGCAGTCTGGCTCGCGAAGATGTCGACGTCCATCACCACCGCCTTGAGCCCTGCCACCTCCGCTGCGGCGATGCGATCCTCGATTTTCTCCTTGCGTGAGGCGGCGATCAGCACTTCGACATCTTCCGGGCTGGTGGAGGAAGGCCCGAGAACATGAAAGTCGAGGTTGACTTCGTCCAGCGCGAACGGGATGTACTGATTGGCTTCCGTCTCGACCTGGAGCTCGAGGTCTTCTTCAGGCTGCCCCGCAGGCACGAGAATTTTCTTGGTGATCACCGCCGCGCTGGGAAGGGCCATCGCGACGTTCTTGATCCCGGTGCCAAGTCGTTTGTGACAACGCTTCAGCGCTTCGCTGACCGCATCCAGGTTGTTGATGTTGCCATCGACAACCGATTCCTTGGGCAAGGGCTCCACCGCATAGCGCTCGACCCGGTACACGCCCTTGCCGGCTTCGGACAGCTCGACCATCTTGACGGCCGAAGTGCTGATGTCCGTGCCGATTAAAGGCGGGGTTTTGGGCTTGAACAGTGCCTCCAACGCCTCCAGGTTGATATTCAGTTTCCCTTTAAGCATAAATTTTTGGGCAAAGAGCCTTATAGTTTACTTTAAATGCTAACAACAACTATACTGGGTGTAAAGCCTTTTGTTTTTGTTTTGCGTGCACCGCCTAACCCCTATAATGGCGGCCTACGCAATATAAACCACACTGCATGAATTTCGGGCGGTTTGCAACGCCTTAAGTCTCGGATGCGTAGCAAAAACGCCACGCCGCTGCGAAGGCATCACTACACGTAGAGCTACCAGATGTCAGTTCGTTGGTGGGCTTTCCCACTACTGCTGGTGTTTTCCACCCTGTTGGCGGGGCTGATACTGATCGCTTTTGCCGCAGTGGTGGTTTACCCCACACTGCCTTCGCTCGAGACGCTCACCGACTATCGGCCGAAGATTCCCCTGCGCGTTTACAGCAGCGACGGCCAACTCATCGGCGAATTCGGCGAGGAACGCCGCGCCGTCGTGACGATCGCTGAAGTGCCCAGGCAGATGATCGCGGCAGTCCTGGCGGCCGAGGACGAGCGCTTCTACCAGCATGGGGGCGTGGATTACCTCGGTGTCGCGCGTGCCGCACTTTCGAACTTCGTCTCGGGCGGCGTGCGGCAGGGCGCCAGCACGATCACGATGCAGGTCGCCCGCAATTTTTTCCTCACCAAGGAAAAAACGCTGACCCGCAAGTTCAACGAGATGCTGCTTGCGTTCAAGATCGAGCACAATCTCAGCAAGGATCAGATCCTCGAACTGTATCTCAATCAGATCTATCTCGGGCAGCGCGCCTACGGTTTTGCGGCGGCGGCTCAGACCTATTTCGGGAAGCCGCTGGCGAAGCTCACGCTGGCCGAGCACGCGATGCTGGCGGGGCTTCCCAAGGCGCCCTCGCGCTTCAATCCCGTCGCCAATCCCAAGCGCGCGAAGCTGCGTCAGCAGTATGTGTTGCGCCGCATGCACGAGCTCGGCTACATCAGCGCCGAGCAATTCGCGCGTGCCGAAAACGAGCCGATCACGATCAAACGGGACGTAAGCGACTTCGCCGCGCGCGCCGAATACCTCGCTGAGATGGTGCGGCAGGCGATGTACGAGCGCTATCAGGACGAAGCCTATACCCGCGGGTTTCGCGTTTACACCACGCTCTCGGTTCGCGATCAGGAAGCGGCCTACGCGGCCGTGCGGCGCGGCGTACTCGAATACGACCGTCGGCATGGTTACCGAGGCCCGGAGACTTTCGTCGACCTTCCTCCAAACGCGACCGAAGAGCACCTGGAGGACGCGTTGCAGGATACCGTCGACAGCGACGATATACGCCCGGCGGTGGTGCTGGAGGCGAGCCCGAAGCGGGTAAAGGTGTACCGCAAGGGCGGCGAGATGGTCGAAATAGGCGAAGACGGACTCAGGTTCGCAGGCCGGATGCTGGGCGACAAAGTGAATCCGAACCAGCGCATCCGGCGCGGCGCGATCGTCCGCATCCAGCCCGACGCGAAGGGGCGCTGGCACATCACGCAGCTTCCCGAGGTGGAGGCCGGAATTGTCGCCGTGGATCCGGCCACCGGTGCCATACGGGCACTCGTGGGAGGGTTCGATTTCAATCGCAACCAATACAACCACGTTACCCAGGCGTTGAGACAGCCCGGGTCGAGCTTCAAGCCGTTCATTTACTCCGCGGCGCTGGAGAAGGGCTTCACGCCTGCGACCGTGATCAACGACGCGCCGCTTACGTTCACTGCGGCGCAAACCGGGTCGGAGCCTTGGGAGCCCAGGAACTACGATGGGAAATTCGACGGCCCGATGCGCCTGCGTACCGCGCTCGTCAAGTCGAAGAATCTGGTTTCGGTGCGCATCCTGCAGGCAATCGGCCCGCAATACGCGCAGGATTACATCACGCGCTTCGGATTCAATCCCAAGCTGCATCCGCCGTATCTCACCATGGCGCTGGGCGCGGGCAACGTGACGCCGCTACAGATGGCGTCTGCGTATGCGGTTTTCGCGAACGGCGGGTATCGCGTTCAGCCGTATTTCATCGAGCGGGTCGTGGACGGCCGCGGCAATGTCGTGATGCAGTCGCTGCCGCAACGGGCGGGAGAGAGCGCGGAACGGGTGATCGATCCGCGCAATGCCTTCATCATGACGAGCATCATGCGGGACGTGGTGCGCGTCGGCACGGCGGCGCGCGCGATGAAGCTCGGCCGCAACGACCTCGCCGGCAAGACCGGGACCACGAACGATTTCATCGACGCCTGGTTCTGCGGCTACAACGCCAATCTGGTGGCGGTTTCCTGGATTGGTTTCGATACGCCGCACACGCTCGGCCGCAACGAAACGGGCGCGAGTGCCGCGCTCCCGATCTGGATGGCGTACATGGGGGCGGCGTTGCAGGGCGTTCCAGAGCAGCCATTTGCCCCGCCGCCCGGCGTCATCACCGCGCGGGTCGATCCCGATACCGGGCTGCGGGTAGCGGAGGGGCATCCCGGCATCCCGGATTTCTTCTATCAGGAATTTCCACCGCCGGAGGGCGCCGTGGCGAGCGCCGTGTTCGGGGGAGGTGCTCCGGCGGAGGATATCCGCAATCAGCTTTTCTGAATTTGCCATGACGAAAGCACGCGTCCGTAATGACGTCCGCAGCCGCATCGCACATGTCGCCGCGCGGCTCATGGCGCAGGACGGCATCGAGGATCATGCGCTCGCGAAGCGCAAGGCCGCTCGCCAGTGCGGGGCAGGCGACTCACGAGAGTTGCCCACGAACGAAGAGGTCGACGATGCGTTGCGCGACTATCAGGCGCTCTACGATCAGGGCGAACACCAGGCGCGGCTGAGGCGCCTGCGGCAGCTTGCGCTCGATGTGATGCGAGACCTGGGGCAGTTCAACCCTCATCTCACCGGCTCGGTCTTGAGCGGAAGCGCGGGCAAGTATGCGGACATCGACCTGCAGCTCTTTACCGACAGCGTCAAGACGGTGGAGCTTTATCTTCTGGACCGCGGTATCCCGTACAAGACGGGACAGCAGCGGCTGTACTCGGGCGACGATCCCTGTGACGTGCCCGTATTCACGTTCCAGATCGGCGATATCCCGATCCGCATCGAGGTCCTGTTGTCACACGACCTGCGGCGGCCGCTGCGAAGAACGCCTGGGGGAAAGACGGTGGAGCGGGCAAAAACTCAGACCGTCGCGGACTTGCTCGCAGAGCGCTGACGCTGCACGATCGAGCGCTGCTAACCTTCTTCTTTGAGCCAGCGGGCGGCGTCGAGCGCGAAATAGGTAAGGATGCCGTCGGCGCCGGCTCGCTTGAACGCGAGCAGTGCCTCCGTGGCGCAGCGCTTTTCCTCGAGCCAGCCGTGACCTGCGGCGGCCTTGAGCATCGCGTACTCTCCGCTCACTTGGTAGACGTACGTCGGGGCCCTGAACGCGTCCTTCACCCGCCGGATGATGTCGAGGTAGGGAAGCCCCGGCTTGACCATCACCATATCCGCGCCTTCTTCGAGGTCCAGCGCGACTTCCCTCAGGGCTTCGTCGCTGTTGGCGGGATCCATCTGATAGGTGTGCTTGTTACTTTTGCCCAGCATCTGTGCGGATCCGACCGCATCCCGGAACGGACCGTAGAACCCCGAGGCGTACTTGGCGGAATAAGCGAGGATGCGAGTATGGATGAAGCCTTCGCGATCCAGAGCGGAACGGATAACCCCTATGCGGCCGTCCATCATGTCCGACGGTGCCACGACGTCTACCCCGGCCGCCGCATTGACTAGCGCCTGTTCCTCCAGGATGACCAGCGTCTCGTCGTTCAATACGTAGCCCGCGCCGTTCACCACACCGTCATGGCCATGCGTGGTGTAGGGATCCAGCGCCACGTCGGTGATCACTCCCAGCTCCGGAAAGCGCTCCTTGAGCGCGCGCACCGCGCGCGGGATCAGGCCGTCGGGATTCGTCGCCTCTCTTCCATCGGCGGTCTTCAGTGTCGATTCGATCGCGGGAAAAATCGCGATCGCGGGAATGCGCAGACGCAGGCAATCCTCGGCGACCGGAAAAGCCCGGTCCACGGTGTAGCGGCTGACCCCCGGCATCGACTCGACCGGCTCCGTGCGGCGCTCGCCCTCCATGACGAAGAGCGGCAGGATCAAATCGTCCGCGGAAAGCCGGTTTTCGCGCATGAGCCGGCGCGAGAAATCGTCCCGCCGCATGCGGCGCATCCGGCGCTGCGGGAAACGTCCGAGAGGTTGCACAGCGATGTCCTGAATGAGAAACCCCCGAACGGGGAACTATTTGGGATTATAGCCGTCTCTAATGACAGACGACGACGAGTCGTCTCCCGCTTCTCCTCCCTGAGCGGGCGCCTTAATCCTTATTAAGGCTTTTTTCGCCCCCGGTTTTACTCCCCTTTAACCGGGGGTTTTTTATTGCCTTCCAGCCACTTCGCGACGATTGCTCGAGCATGGTCCGCGCCTTCCGCCGTCCTGCCGGAGAATAGCTGCACCGTGCACTGGGGAGCGATTTCGTCGATCGCGGCCCGCGCGTCCTCGTAGGCGGTCATCCGCACCCGGGCAGCGAGTTTGTCCGATTTGGTGAGCAGAATGTGGCAGGCGGTCCGGTCAGGTTCGATCCAGCGCAGGAGTTGGCGATCGAGGGGGCCGAACGGGTGCCGCGCATCCATGACGAGAACCAGCCCGCGCAGTGGACGCCGGCTTTTGATGTAAGTGCTAATTAACCTATCCCACTGCCGCCGTTGGGCAGCGCCGACCGCCGCATAACCGTAACCCGGGAGGTCAACGAGATAGCGGCCACGGCCCACGTTGAAGAAGTTGATGGATTGCGTACGGCCGGGCGTCCTGCTCACGTGTGCGAGGCGGCGACGACACGTCAGCGCGTTGATTGCGCTCGACTTGCCTGAATTGGAGCGGCCGACGAACGCCACCTCGGCGATCGAATCGTGAGGGAGCTGCTCCGGATCGTGTGTCGAAAGCACGTATGTCGCCTCGCGGAATGCGCGCATGAGTGCTTGTTTTCCTTCGGAAAGTGGCATGGGCGGAAACCCTTCTGTACAATATATCGCTTTGCGGTCAGGGAGTCCCGAGGAGTGGAAATGGTTCTTCGCCCCATCATCGCGGCGCTCGCTTGCGTGCTCGTTTCATCCTTGAGTCACGCACAGGCGATCAAAGGCGACCCCGCCAAGGCGCAGCCGATCGTCGGCCAGGTCTGCGCCGCCTGCCATGGTGCAGACGGCAACAGCGTCCTTCCGGCGAACCCCAGTCTCGCATCGCAGCACCCGGAATACACGTTCAAGCAACTGCAAAACTTCAAGGCCGCCAACGGGAAACGCGCCGAGCGGCCGAGCGCGATCATGGGCGGCATGGTCGCCAACCTGTCTGCCGAGGATATGGCGAATCTGGCGCTTTACTTCGCGCGTCAGAAGGCACGACCGGTCGGTGCGAGCGATGCCGATCTGGTGAAACAGGGCCAGGAGATCTACCGCGGCGGCATACTCGCGAAGAACGTTGCGGCGTGTTCCGCCTGCCATTCGCCGGCGGGCACCGGAATTCCGTCCCAGTTCCCGCGGCTTGCAGGACAGCACGCGGAGTACGTGGAAGCGCAGCTCAAGGCCTTTCGCAGCGGCGAGCGCGCCAACGATCCGAACGGCATGATGCGCGCGGTCGCGGCGCGGCTCTCGGACCGCGAGATCAAGGCCGTTTCCGAATACATTTCCGGACTGCGCTGAAGCGAAGTGCGATGAAAGCACATTGGGCGCACGCGCTGGCGCTGCTGTCTGTGCTCATCACGCCGGTGTTTGCGGGGACCGAAGAGGCTACTCCGACAAACGGGAAGCGCGCGGCGTCGGCTGACGCGACGGATGAAGAACAGATCCGCGAAAGCGAGCAGGCGCGTCGCATCAGGCGAGCGCGTGAGGAACACGAGAGAGCGTTCGCGGAGCGGGCGGTCAGGCGCGAGGCGGCGCTTGCCCGCGACAAAGAAGCTGCGCGACTGGAAACGACGCTGTCGAACACCGGGCGGCGCGAGAGCTATCTCACCCACGAGCGCTATTGGTTGCAGCGCGAGGTCGACGCGCTGCCGCGCGATCCCGCGGATCTGTCGGCGATGGCGCGCCGCGGTGCCAGTGAGCGGGAACTGAGGGACGTCCTGAGCGAGCAGGGCAACGTCGGGGCGCTGCGCCAGAACACGCCGCGGCAGCTCGATACATTGCGGCTGCGCTGACCACCGGATTCGCTCGAAGTTATTCGCCGCATGCCGCGGGGAATGCTCTGCGCGCCGCCTCGATCGTGCGCCCGATTTCAGCTTCGCCGTGGGCGGCGGAGACGAATCCCGCTTCATAGGCCGAAGGCGCAAGGTAAACGCCCTCCCGCAACATGGCGTGAAAGAAGCGCTTGAACGCGCCGGCGTCGCACTGCATGATCTCCGCGTAACGGGTCGGTGCGGATGCGCGAAAATAGAGGCCGAACATGCCGCCGACGCTCGCGGCGGAGAACGGCACCCCCAGCGCACGCGCCGCGCCTTCCAAACCGATGCACAGCGTCCGCGTCATCGCGCCCAGCTTCTCGTAGAAACCCGGTTCCTGAACGCGATTCAATGTCGCGAGGCCAGCCGCGACCGCGACCGGATTGCCGGAAAGCGTACCCGCCTGGTATACCGGCCCGTTGGGTGCAATGAAATCCATGACGTCGCGGCGGCCGCCGAAGGCGCCGACCGGCAGGCCGCCGCCGATGACCTTGCCGAGCGTGGTGAGATCCGGTTCAACACCGTAGAGCGACTGCGCGCCGCCGAGCGCAACCCTGAAGCCGGTCATCACTTCATCGAAGATGAGCAGCGCACCGCTGCGCGTGCAAAGTTCACGCAGGGTCTTCAGGAACTCGATCCGGGGGGCGACGAGATTCATGTTGCCAGCGACGGGTTCGACGATGGCGGCCGCAATGCGTGCGCCGTCGCGGTGGAATGCCCGCTCGAGGCCCACGAGGTCGTTGTACTCGAGGACGAGGGTGTGTGCGGCGGTCTCGGGCGGGACACCCGCCGAGCTCGGTTGCCCGAAGGTGAGCGCGCCAGAGCCCGCCTTTACCAGCAGGGAGTCGGCATGACCGTGATAGCAGCCCTCGAACTTCACGATCGTGGATCGCCCCGTATAGCCGCGCGCGAGGCGGATGGCGCTCATGGTGGCTTCCGTGCCCGAGCTCACGAGCCGCACCTGCTCAAGCGACGGGACCAGCCGGCACAGAAGCTCGGCCATTTCCACTTCCAATCCGGTCGGAGCGCCAAATCCCAGGCCGCGCCGGAGCGCCTCTTCCACGGCCCGGATAACCGCAGGATCGGCGTGACCCAGGATGAGGGGGCCCCACGATCCGACATAGTCGACGTAACATTTGCCGTCGACATCCCAAACGAACGCGCCGCTGCCGCGCTCGAAAAAGACCGGAGTGCCACCGACCGCGCGAAAGGCGCGCACAGGTGAGTTCACGCCGCCAGGTGCGACGCGGAGCGCTCTCTCGAAAAGAGTCTCGCTGCGGCTCATCGGTATCGAAGCCTCATTCGAACGGTTTGCTCAACTTGCGCGCTGCGCGGCAGACATCGCTCGCATGGAACAGCGCCGATATGACCGCGATCGCATCCGCGCCTGCAGCCACGGCCTGCGGCGCATTGCCGATCGTAATGCCGCCGATCGCCACCACCGGCAGCCCCACCTGGTTTTTCGCCTCGCGCAGCAGAGCGAGCGGCGCACGGACGGCATCGGGTTTGACAGTCGAGGGAAAGACGCTGCCGAAGGCGACGTAACTGGCTCCCGCCTCGCGCGCGGCATGCGCCCGGTCGAGCGCGTCATAACATGAGGCTCCGATGATCGCATTCGGTCCGAGGGCCGCACGTGCTGCCGCGACCGGCGGATCCTCGCCTCCCACATGCACGCCGTCGGCACCGATCTCGGCGGCGAGGCGCGGGTCGTCATTCACGATCAGCGGCACGTCGTGTCTGCGGCAGAGCGCGAGGAGCGCCCTGAGCTGCCGGCGCTGAACCTCGGGGGGGCCCTGCTTGTTGCGGTACTGGACGAGCTTCGCGCCGCCACGCAGAGCAGCTTCCACTTTCGCCTGCAATTCGCGATCCTCGAGCCCGTCCGGCGTAACGGCGTAGAGACCGCGTATTCGACTCTTCATCGATCGCTCTCGAGCCGCTTGTCGGGCTTGGAGTCGCTCTGACTCTGCTCTTCTTCACGCGCCCAGAACAGTCGGTCGGGAATGTGTTGCCCCATGCCAGGGCGAAAGGCCGATCGCAGCGCCTGCCAGGTGTATTCCTGTGCATCGCGGACCGCCTCTTCGATGGCAAGTCCATTTGCGATCGCCGCCGCGATCGCCGAAGCCAACGTGCAGCCCGAACCATGATACGTGCCCGGCAGGCGCTGCCAGGAATCGCTGCGCACCGCTCCATCCTTGTTGTAGAGCGTGTTCACGACCTGGGGCGTGTTCTCATGCGTGCCGGTGATGAGCACGTACTCGCATCCCGTCGCGGCGAGCCGGCGCGCGCACTCGGCGAGACCGGGGTGGTCGTTCTCGTCGCCTTCGTCCGCAGTCAGGCGGCGCGCTTCCAGGCTGTTCGGCGTGATGATCGTGCTCTGCGGGATCAGCAACTCGCGCATCGCGCTGATCATGTCTTCGGTCGCGAGCTCGTCGCCGCGTCCCGAGCTCAGCACCGGATCGAGCACGAGCGGCACTTCGGGATAGTCCGATACGACCTCGGCGATTGCCGCGATCGCTTCCACGCTGCCGAGGAGTCCGATCTTGAATGCCGCGACCGGCATGTCTTCGAGCACGCAGCGCGCCTGGTCGGCGACCCATTCCGGGTCGAGCGCAAAAACATCCTCGACACCCATCGTGTCCTGCACGGTCACGGCGGTCACGCAGGAGAGAGGATGGCAACCCATGCTCGAGAGCGTCATGATGTCGGCCTGAATGCCCGCGCCTCCGCTGGGATCGGTAGCGGCGAACACGAGCACGATGGGAGGCGCTTCGGACATGACGAAAGGCGTGCGCTGGCGCGTGCGCTCAGGCGCCGCGGGAGGAATCGTTTAAAATGCGATTCTAACCAAATTCATGTCCGGTATCGAAACGACGCAATGACCACGGCGGATGCAAAGGTTTATAAGACTTACATGTGCTTGATCTGCGGCTTCATTTACGACGAGGCTGCAGGGCTGCCCGAAGAGGGCATCGCGCCCGGCACGCGCTGGGAGGATGTGCCCATGAACTGGACGTGCCCCGAATGCGGGGCGCGCAAGGAGGACTTCGAGATGGTGGAGATATGAGGCGCATTCTGCATACCATGATCCGGGTGGGTAACCTCGACCGCTCCATCGAGTTTTACACGAAAGTGCTGGGCATGAAGCTCCTGCGACGCGCCGATTACCCCGGCGGTCGCTTCACGAATGCCTTCGTCGGCTACGACGACGAATCGCGTTCCGCGGTACTCGAGCTCACCTACAACTGGGACACGCACCGGTACGAGCTCGGCACCGGCTACGGCCACGTCGCGATCGAAGTCGAAGACGCGAAGCAGGCGTGCGAGGCGGTGAGAAGCCGCGGCGGCAAGGTGACCCGCGAGGCCGGCCCCATGAAGCACGGGACGACCGTCATCGCATTCGTCGAAGATCCCGACGGCTACAAGGTCGAGTTCGTGGAACGCAAGCGGGCGTAGGCGTCACGCGCTTTCGCGCGCCGCGACGTAGTTCGTAATTCTGACGAAATCGTCCACCGCCAGCGCCTGCGCGCGCGCCTCGGCGTCGATCGCGAGCGCGCGGAAATCCGGTTCCGCAAGATAGGTTCGCAGTGCGTTGCGCAGGGTCTTCCGGCGCTGCATGAACGCGGTCCTCACGATCTTCGCGAAGAGCGTTTCGTCGCAGCGAACCTGCATGGGGCGGGGCACCATCCGCACGACGGCGGATTCCACCTGCGGCGCCGGGCGAAAGGCGCTCGCGGGAACGGGGAGCAGGTATTCGATCTCGAAACGCGCTTGCAGCATGACGGAAAGCCGTCCGTAGTCCGGCGCGCCGGGTGCCGCGATCATCCGCTCGACCACTTCTTTCTGCAGCATCCCATGGATGTCACGGATCGCAGCCGCGCTCTCGGCCAGATGGAACAGGAGCGGCGTCGAGATGTTGTAGGGCAGGTTACCCACCACGCGCAACCCGGGGCCCAGCGCAGCGAAGTCGAAATCGAGCGCGTCCGCTTCGTGGAGCGACAGGCGTTCCGCGGGAAAATCGCGCCGCAGGCGCGCGGCGATGTCGCGGTCGATCTCCACCGCGTGCAGATGATCGAGCCGCGCGAGGAGCGGCTGCGTCAGGGCGCCGAGACCCGGGCCGATCTCGACCATGCGGTCGCCGCGTTGCGGCGCGATCGCCGCAACAATCGCTTCGATCACCGCCTCGTCCACGAGGAAATGCTGCCCGAACCGGCGACGCGGAATATGACGCGCCATGTGTCCCGCGCCGTTCAGACCCCGGGCGCGGTCGTCTTCGCGCGCGACTGAGCGGCCCGCATGGCGAGCTCGGCCGCGAGCTTGATCGCTTCGATCAGGCTGCCCCCCTCCGCGCGACCGGTGCCGGCCAGATCGAGCGCGGTGCCGTGGTCGACGGAGGTGCGAATGATCGGCAGTCCGAGCGTCACGTTCACCCCCGCGCCGAAGCTCGCGTGCTTGAGGACCGGCAAGCCCTGATCGTGGTACATCGCGAGCACGCAGTCGCTGCCTTCAAGGTGCTGCGGTTGAAACAGGGTGTCGGCGGGCAGCGGACCGACGAGATGGAATCCTTCCGCGCGAAGCCTGGACAGCACCGGAACGATGGTGTCGATCTCCTCACGCCCAAGGTGCCCGCTTTCGCCCGCATGGGGGTTGAGACCGGCGACCACGATGCGCGGCTCGCGGATGCCGAAGCGCAGGATGAGATCGCGCCGCAGAACGCGCACGACGGACTCCAGACCGTCCTGCGTGATGCTCGCGGCGACGTCCTTCAGCGCGACGTGCGTCGTGGCAAGCGCGACCCGCATGCCGCCGCCGACCAGCATCATGACCACCTGCCCGGCACCCGTGCGTTCGGCGAGAAACTCGGTGTGTCCCGTAAAGGGATAGCCTGCGTCGTTGATGACGGCCTTGTGCACGGGCGCCGTGACCATGGCGTCGAATACGCCTTTCATGCAGCCATCCGCGGCGACCTCGAGCGTGCGCAATACCGCGGCGCTGTTGGCCCGATCGAGCTGGCCGGGGCGTGCCCGGGTCGCGAGCGGCACATGCAGTAGGCTCAGCACGCCGGTGCCCGCGGGTACGTCGTCCGGGACTGAAAACGCGCAGACCCGGAGCGGGATGCCGAGTGCGTGTGCCCGATCGAGCAGCAGTTCGCGATCGCCGATCACCACGACGCGGGCCGGGACGGCCGCGCGCGCAAGAGCGACGCACAGGTCCGGGCCGATGCCGGCGGGCTCTCCCGCCGTGACCGCGACGAGCGGGTGCCCGGGGGCGCGGCGTCGCGAATGGGCGGTGGTGCGCGACCCGCTTTTCATGGCGTGACTCCGGCGGTCAGCGCTCTTCGCTGCGCAGCTCGATGTAGGCGCGGTCGCGCAGTTGCCGCACCCACTCCTGGTACGCTTCGTCGGATTTGCGCGCGCGCAGCGTCTGGCGCGCCGCGAGCCGCTGCCGCTCTTTCGACATGTCCTCGTTGCGCCGCTCGAGGACCTGGATCAGATGCCAGCCGAAAGGCGTCTGCACCGGCCCGCCGATTTCCCCCGGCTTGAGCGCATTCATCGCGCGCTCGAATTCCGGAACGGTATCGCCGGGCGAAAGCCAGCCGAGATCGCCGCCCCGGGTCGCGCTGGCGTCCTCCGAATGCGCGCGCGCGAGCGCCGCGAAATCGGCCTTGTTCTCGAGCCGCTCCTTGAGCGCGAGCAGCCGATTGCGCGCCTCGCTCTCCGAAACCAGCTCGTTCGTCTTTACGAGGATGTGGCGGGCGTGCGTCTGCTGCACGATCACCGGTGCCCCGCCGCCGCGCCGGTCGTTGAGCTTAAGGATATGGAAGCCGTTGGCGCTGCGCAGGATGGGGCTCAGCTCGCCGGGCCGCAAGGCGCGCAGCGCGTCGGTAAACAGCGTCGGGAGACGGGTCGCCTGGCGCCATCCCATCGAGCCGCCCTGCAAGGCATCGGGCGCTTCCGAGTACGCGACGGCGATCTGCCGGAAGTCGGCGCCCTTCTTGAGCTGCGCATGGGCTTCCTCCGCGCGCGCGCGTCGCGCCTGGATCTGCTCCGGGCTTGCGTTTTCCGGAACGACGATGAGGATGTGGGAGACGTTGTACTCGTCGTTCGCGTCCGAGTGCTGCTGGGAGAGGAAATTGTCGATTTCGCCGTCCGTCACGACGATCTTGCTGTCCACTTCGCGTTCGCGCAGCCGCGAGATGACGATTTCGTTGCGGATGTCTTCGCGGAACTTCGCGAACGGGATACCGTCCTTTTCCAGCACTTCCCGGAGCTGCTGCGGGGTCAGCTTGTTTTCCTGCGCGATGCGTGCGATGGCGCGGTCGAGCTCGGCGTCGTCCACCCGCAGCCCGGTCTCCTTGGCGAACTGGAGCTGCACGCGGTCGGTCACCATGCGCTCGAGGATCTGACGCTCGAGCGTCTCCCGCGGCGGCGGCGGCGTGCCCTGCTCCCGCAGCTGGCGCAGAGCGAACTTCACGCGCTCTTCGAGCTCGTTGCGGGTGACCACTTCGTCGTTGACCACGGCCGCGATGCGGTCGAGGACGACCACCGGCGGCGGCTTCTGCGCGGTCGCGACGCACGGCCACGCGAGCATGAGACACGCGAGCGCGGCCTTGCGGTGGAGCTTCATCGAATCGAGCGACTTGCGCATTTGGTCGGCGGAATTTCCCTCGGCGACGTTTCAGTGGACAGGCCACGGACCTTCATGCCGGCGCACTTCGTGCGCGTCCTGCCGCACGTAGCCGGCGATGTTGCTCTTCAGCACTTCGAGCGGGTTGGTTCCGAGCCGTGACACGCCGCTCAGCTCGAGCTGCAGGAAAATCGAAGTGGAAGCCTGCTGAAGCGCAGTGGCGAAGCGGTGAGCGACCGCACGGAATACCCAACAGCCGCCATTGTATTCGATCCCGGCGAGCCCTTCGAGCATGCGCTGGTCGAGCAGCGAATAGTTCCAGCGCGCCAGCGCAGTCCACTGCGGAGTGATCGGCCACTGGGTCGAAATGTCCGTCTGGCGCACCGCGCCCGCCGTGCTGCGATAGACCAGATTAAGCACCTTGCCGGGCTGCGGCTGGTAACGTGCGCCGATATTGAATTTCTGCGTCTGGGAGAGATCGGTGTTGTACTGCCAGCCCGCTTCGGCGATCCAGTTGGGCGCGACCGTTCCGCTCAATGCCGCGAGCAGATCGGAGCTCGAGCTTTCGCTCGAGCGCAGCGGCACTCCCGGGACGAATACCCGTTGCGGCTGGAAGTAATAGCGTTGCGCCACGCCGACGCGCAGCCGCTCGATGCCACTCGCCGCGTCGATGAAGCGGGAGGTTGCGCCGAGCGTGACCTGGTTCGCGTCGTTGATGCGATCGTGGCCGCTGAACTGGTTTTCGGCGAATATCGTCGCGAGATTGATGTCCCGCTGCCCGGTGTCGAAGATCGGAATGCGGCTCTGGTCGCGATAGGGGATGTACACGTAATACGCTTTGGGCTCGAGCGTCTGGATGTAGGCGCGGCCGCGCAGCGTTGCATCACGCTCGAAGATGAGCCCGGCCTCGGTCGTGAAGATCGGGAGCGTGCGCGTCGCATCCGGCAGCGTCGTGGTGGACTTGTCGAGCGCATAGTGAGTGAGATGCGCGCCGACCTTGGGGGTAATGTATGCATAAGATGTCTGCAGCGGCAGGCTCATGCTCGGATAGGTCACCAGCCGACGTCCGTTCACGAGGGTCGGATGGTCGAAGTCGATGAACTGCCCGAGCAGATCGAAGTCGGTGCGCAGAAGATCCCAGTTCTGCGCGGTCAGGGTGACCTGCGGCTGCCGATTGTAGGGTGGCGTGACGGGCGCGAGCGGATCCGCCTGCAGCGTCTGCCAGCGCTGTATCTGCGCGCTGAGACCGTACACGCCGGTCTGGCCCCAGTTGCCGCCGCGCGACAGGGTGCCTTCGCGTGGCAGCAGCACCTTCGAAGTGAGCACGATCCGGTTGGAGAGGTCGGTGAAATAGGTGTCGTCGGAAACCTTCTGCAGGTTGAGCGTTCCCTGCCACCCGTAGGGCAGACGCTGCTGGTGGCGCAGGAACCCGGCGTAGCGCGTGTCGTCACCCTTCTGACGATCGTTGGGCAGGACTTCGATCAGTGCCTCGCCGCTGTAGTCCGGCTGGAGATAACGGAACTCGTTGTTCAATTGCACGCCGCGCTTGGTGAGCAGCCGCGGCGAGATCGTGTAATCCATGTTCGGCGCGATGTTCCAGTAATACGGCACCACCACTTCGACCCCGCTGCGCGAGGAGCTGCCAAGATGCGGCGTGAGGAATCCCGATTTGCGCTGCTGGCGCAGCGGAAAGGTCAAATACGGGGAATAGAAGATCGGCCAGTCCATGAAGACGATGCGGGCGTCGCGCGCGGTGCCGACATCGCGATCCCTTTCGATCGTCAGATCCGAGCTGCGGATGAACCAGTCGTCCTTGCCCGGCTCGCAGGTGGTGTACTCCCCCTGCACGGCGCGATAACGCTGCGGTCCCTCGAACAGCAAACGCTCGGCGCGCCCGCGCGCATCGGTATCGCCGAAACGCGGCTTGGCGCCCGGCGCTCCGGAGGTCGACTGCGGATCCGCGGTGAGTACATAACGCGGCTTTTCCATGAAGCCGCGATCGGTGATGAAGTTGTACTCGAGCCGCTCGCCCTCGATGACGTCGCCGGCCTGCTCGACCCTCACGTTACCCGCCGCGCGGAGTTGATCGCCGGGTTGCTCGTAGCGCATCCAGTCGGCGAAGAACGATTGGCCGCCGCGCCTCAACTTCGCGTCCCCGAAGGCTTCGACCTCCCTTTCGGCGTGGCCCTGCAGCTTGTCGGCGTCGACGAAGACCGGCAGCGCATTCGGATCGGCGGGCGGCGCGAGGCCGAGCGCCCGCTGCGGCTTGAGTTGCAATCCTTCCTGACCGGTCGCCGCGACGGGCAGAGCGCACGAGAGCGCGAGCGTGACGCGTACAGTGATGCTCGTTATTGGCAGCTTGTGCATCGTGGGGGTTGGAAGTGAGATGCTAAAATCGCACACTTTCCCCGTTTAGGCAATTCGTTGGAGATGCATTCGGACAACCGGCTCGCTCTCGCACGCCAATGGGCGGCGGCGCAGCTCGGCACCGACGCCTTTTCATTCGCGCCGGCATCGGAAGACGCGAGTTTTCGTCGCTATTTTCGGGTGAGCGAAGGGGGGCGTTCGTGGATCGTGATGGATGCACCGCCGGAACGGGAAGACTGCCGGCCGTTCGTGCGCGTGGCGCGTCTCATGCGCGAGGCAGGCCTCAACGTGCCGGAGATTCTGGCCGAGGACCTTGCGCGCGGACTGCTGCTGCTCTCCGATCTCGGCACGACGACGTATCTGCGCGCGCTCAATCCGGAGAACGCCGACCGGCTGTTCCGCGACGCGATCGACGCGCTCCTCGCGTGGCAGCAGGCGAGCCGCGAGGACGTTCTGCCGCCGTACGACGAGGCCCTCCTCCAGCGCGAGATGCAGCTTTTCCCCGACTGGTACATCGGCCGGCACCTCGGCATGACACTCGACGCAGTACAGCGTGACGCCTTGGCGTGCGTCATGGCGCTCCTCGCGAAAAGCGCACTCGCGCAACCGCGCGTCTACGTGCATCGCGATTACATGCCGCGCAATCTCATGGTGAGCGAGCCCAATCCCGGCATCCTCGACTTCCAGGACGCGGTCTTCGGCCCCATCACCTACGATCTCGTCTCGCTCTTCCGCGACGCGTTCGTAAGCTGGGACGAAGAGCGCGTGCTCGACTGGGCCGCGCGCTACTGGGAGAAGGCGAAACGCCGCGGGCTGCCCGTCGCGGCCGACTTCGCGGCGTTCTATCGCGACTTCGAGTGGATGGGATTGCAGCGGCACCTCAAAGTGCTCGGAATCTTCGCGCGCATCCGTTATCGCGACGGCAAGCCGGGCTATCTCGAAGACACACCGCGCTTCCTGCGCTACGCGCGCGCGGTGTGCGAGCGCTATGCCGCGCTCGCACCGCTGCTCGCGGTGCTCGATCGCATCGAGCACCGGCAACCCAGCGTCGGCTTGAGCTTCTAGGCGATGAGAGCGATGATCCTGGCGGCGGGACGCGGTGAGCGCATGCGGCCCGCCACCGACCGCATGCCCAAGCCATTGCTGCCGGTCGGCGGCAAGCCGCTCGTCGTGTGGCTTCTCGAAGCGCTGGCTCGAAACGGCTTCACCGAAATCGTCGTGAACGTCTCTCACCTGGGTGAAATGATCGAGCGCGCGCTCGGAGACGGCAGCGCCTACGGCGCGCACATCGCCTACTCGCGGGAAGCGCAGGCGCTGGAGACCGCGGGCGGCATCGCGGCAGCGCTGCCGCTGCTCGGTACGGAGCCGTTCGTAGTCGTCAACGGCGACATCCATACCGACTTCGCGTTCTCGGCGCTCAGGGCGCGGGCCGCCTGCTTCGGCCCGCGCCTGCTGGCGCATCTTGTGCTCGTGCCGAACCCGCCTCATCATCCCGCGGGGGACTTCGGTCTGGAAGGCGGCCTGATCGTGCCGGGTGCGGATCGCCGTCTGACTTTCAGCGGTATCGGCGTGTATCGGCCGGAATTGTTCGCGCCGGTTTCGTCCGGCGCCAGGGAGCAACTGGCGCGGCTGCTGCGCGAGCCGATCGCGCAGCGGCGCGTGAGTGCCGAGCGCTATGACGGCGTGTGGATCGATGTCGGCACGCCGGAACGCCTTGCCGCAGTCGAGCGACTGCTGGCCGCGCGAGCGCACGAGCGCACATAAGACCGGACGCGGCTACGGCGCCGCGAGACATAAATGGATCGTAGTATCGCGATGGACATTTCCCTTTACCGTAATCGCCGTCATGCGCTCGCCCGCACCATGGGCAGCGGCGTCGCGGTGCTGCCGACGGCGCCCGAGCGCACGCGCAACCGCGACGCCCATTACCCCTATCGCTTCGACAGTTACTTCTATTACCTGACCGGCTTTCGCGAGCCGGCGGCGGTGCTCGTGCTTGTCGCCGGCACCGAGCCGAGGAGCGTGCTGTTCTGCCGTGAGAAGGACCCCGACAAGGAAGTGTGGGACGGATTCCGCTACGGGCCCGAAGCGGCGCGCAGCGTGTTCGGATTCGACGAGGCGTACCCGATTTCCCAGCTCGATGCCGTGATGCCGCAGTTCCTCGCCGACCAGACCGCCGTGTATTGCCACTTGGGCGGTGACGCCGAATGGGATGCGCGCGTGCTCGGCTGGGTCAATGCGGTACGCGAGCGGGTACGCGCCGGCGTCAACGCGCCGGCCGAATTTCGCGACGTGCACGCGCTGCTCGACGAAATGCGGCTCATCAAGGATGCTGCGGAGCTGGCGACGATGCGGCGCGCCGCGGGCATTTCCGCTGCGGCGCATCGGCGCGCGATGCGCGCCGCTCGCCCCGGCGCATGGGAATACGAAATCGAGGCCGAGCTCGTGCACGAGTTTCGCCGCAACGGGGCTCAGGCTCCGGCCTACACCCCGATCGTGGCCGGCGGCGCGCGCGCGTGCGTGTTGCACTACGTCGAGAACAACGGTGTCCTGCGCGACGGGGAGCTGCTCCTCATCGACGCGGGATGCGAGCTCGACGGCTACGCTGCGGACATCACGCGCACTTTTCCCGTGAACGGCCGGTTCAGTGGCCCGCAACGGGACATCTACGAGCTGGTGCTCGCCGCGCAGCAGGCGGCCATCGCGGCGGTGCGGCCCGGCAATCCCTGGATCGCACCGCACGAGGCCGCGGTGGAGGTGCTCGCCCGCGGGATGATCGACCTGGGCCTTTTGACCGGCACGCTGGAGGACGTGCTGGAGAAGGAGGCGTACAAGCCGTTCTACATGCATCGCACGGGGCACTGGCTCGGGCTCGACGTGCACGACGCGGGGGGCTACCGCCAGTCCGGCGCGTGGCGGCCGCTCGCGAGCGGCATGGTGCTCACGGTGGAGCCCGGCTGTTACGTCCGCGCCGGCCCCGATGTGCCCGAGCACTATGCGGGCATCGGCGTGCGCATCGAGGACGACGTAGTCGTAACGTCGGCGGGATGCGAGATCCTGACCCATGAAGCGCCGAAAGCGATTGACGACATCGAGGCGTGGATGCGGGAGGCCACGTGACGGACGCAGCGGACATCGCGATCGTCGGCGGCGGTCCGGTGGGGACCGCCCTTGCGCTCGCGCTCGCGGGAACGGACGTGCAGGCGGTGCTGCTCGAGTCGCGCGCGCGGACCGCGCCGGTGTCCGATGGCCGGCCGCTCGCGCTGTCCTACGGCAGCCGGCTCATCCTCGAGCGGCTCGGTGCGTGGCAGACACCCGATCCCGGTACCGCGATCCAGCGCATACACGTTTCCCAGCGGGGCGGTTTCGGTCACGTCGAAATGAGCGCCGCCGAGGCCGGACTCCCGGCCCTGGGTTACGTCGTTGAATACCACCGGGTGCATTCCGTCCTCGCCGCGGCGCTCGCGAACGCCGGCGTCCCCGCCGTGTACGGTGCGCAGGTCACCGCGATCCGTGGCGAGGGCGCCGCCGCCGAGCTGGATTATCGCGATGCGCGCGGTGAGTGCACGCTCGCGGCGAGAGTGGTGATCGTGGCCGACGGCGGGACGGTCGCGGACACGGCCATGAGTATCACCGACTATCGCCAGTCGGCTGTGGTCGGCGTGGTGAAAAGCGAAGTGCCGCATCGCGGCACGGCGTTCGAGCGCTTCACGCCCCAAGGTCCGCTCGCGCTGCTTCCCCGCGGCGATGATCTCGCCCTGGTCTGGAGCATGGACACCGCAGCGGCGAGGCAGCGCAGCGAAGAGCCGGCGGAGCGCTTTCTCGGCCATCTGGGCGAGGCCTTCGGTGCACGCCTGGGCCGCTTCACCGCGGTCGGCGCACGTTCAAGCTTTCCTCTGTCGCTCAGGATCGGTCGCGCGGCGGGCCCGCGTACCGCTTACATCGGCAACGCCGCGCAAACGCTGCATCCGGTCGCGGGCCAAGGCTTCAATCTGGGACTGCGCGATGCCTGGGAGCTCGCGGAAGAGATTCGGCACGCGGAGCGCGAGATGCTCGGAGCGCCCGCAATGCTCGAGGCATGGCGCCGCCGGCGTCAATTCGACCGGCGGGGCGGCACGCTCTTCACCGACGCGCTCGTACGGGTTTTCTCCAACGACTACCCGCCACTCCGCGTGGCGCGCGGGCTCGCCCTCGCGGCGCTCGACGCGCTGCCGCCGGCAAAGGATCTGCTGGTTCGGCGCATGATCTTCGGCGCCCGCGGGTAAGACACGACGGTCATCCGCTGCGTGTAATAAGCGCTTACTTGCTCGCGTTGCGGGGCGCTGTTCGATGCGCTGTATTTTTGTCGCAACATCCGTCGCACGGAGACGCACGCGCTCCTTTCCTTGAGCGGTGGGCACAATTAGAATGACAGCTTTTCCGCAAGAAACACACCGATGCAAATCGGTCCCTATTCGCTCAGGAACAGGTTGGTCGTCGCGCCGATGGCGGGCGTCACGGACCGGCCGTTTCGCCAGCTCTGCAAGCGCTTCGGCGCGGGCCTCGCGGTATCCGAGATGGTGGCGAGCAATTCGCTCCTGTGGGGCTCCGAGAAGACGCGGCGGCGCGCGAATCACGAGGGTGAGGTCGAGCCGGTTTCGGTGCAGATCGCCGGCGCCGACCCGAAGATGATGGCGGAGGCCGCGCGCTACAACGTCGATCAGGGCGCGCAGATCATCGACATCAACATGGGATGCCCCGCGAAAAAGGTGTGCAACGTGATGGCGGGATCCGCGCTGCTGCGCGACGAGCCGCTGGTGGGCCGCATACTCGATGCGGTGGTGGCCGCGGTCGACGTTCCCGTCACGCTCAAGATCCGCACCGGGTGGGACCGCGAGCATCGCAACGCGCGCACGGTCGCGAGGATCGCGGAGCGCGCCGGCATCCGGGCGCTCGCCATACACGGGCGCACGCGGGCGTGCGGTTTCACCGGCGATGCGGAGTACGACACCATCGCGCAGGTCAAGGCGGAGGTCGGGATTCCGGTCATCGCGAATGGCGATATCGAGACGCCGGAGGATGCGAAGCGCGTTCTCGACTATACCGGTGCCGACGCGATCATGATCGGGCGTGCGGCGCAGGGCCGGCCGTGGATGTTTCGCGAGATCGAGCACTATCTCGCCACCGGCGAGCGCCTGCCGCCGCCGGAAGTCGCGGAGATCCACCGCGTGCTGAAGGAGCACCTGCTCGATCTGTACCGCTTTTACGGCGAGCACACGGGCGTGCGCGTCGCGCGCAAGCACATTTCCTGGTACACCAAGGGGCTGGCGGGCTCGGCCGCTTTCCGGCACGAGATGAACCAGTTGCAGACCGCGGAAGAGCAATGCCGCGCGGTCGATGCGTTCTTCGGGCAGCTCGCCGGCAGTGGACGGTACCTGACTTATATCGAGGAACTCGCAGCATGATCAACGAGAACGAAATGGCGCGCATGGTGCGCAAGGCGATCGACGGCTACTTCAGGGATCTCGACGGGGAGAAGGCGAGCGGCGTCTACGACATGGTGATCCACTGCGTCGAAAAGCCGCTGCTCGAGTCGGTCCTGCACCGCGTGAGGGGCAACCAGACGCACGCTGCGGAGATGCTCGGCATCAACCGCAATACCCTGCGCAAGAAGATCAAGGCGCACGGCATCAAGTTCTAGCCGGCGCGCCGGTTCGGGTATCCCGACCGCACTTCCCGCTTACAGCCGATGACCACGATCAAGCAGGCGCTTTTGAGCGTCTCCGACAAGACGGGGATCGTGGAATTCGCCCGCGGGCTCGCCGGCTTCGGCGTGCGGCTCATCTCGACCGGCGGCACGGCGGCGCTCCTGCGCGAGGCCGGCCTCGCGGTCACCGAAGTCGCGGACTACACCGGCTTTCCCGAAATGCTCGACGGGCGCGTCAAGACGCTCCATCCGGCGATTCACGCCGGCATCCTCGCGCGGCGCGATGTGCCGGGTCACGCAGAGGCGCTGCGCCAGGCCGGCATCGGTTCGATCGACCTCGTCGTCGTGAACCTCTATCCCTTCGGTGAGACGGTCGCGCGCGCGGCGTGCACCCTCGAGGAGGCGATCGAAAACATCGACATCGGCGGGCCGACGATGGTCCGCGCGGCGGCGAAGAACTACGCGCACGTCGCGGTGGTGACCGATCCGGCCGATTATGCGGCCGTGCTGCGCGAGATGAGTGCGGCGAATGGCGCGCTCGGCGCGGAGACGCGCTTCAGGCTCGCGCAGAAGGCGTTTTCGCACACGGCTGCCTATGACGGCGCGATCAGCAACTACCTCACCGCGATCGACAGCGCCGGCCAGCGCAGCGCGTTTCCGGAACAGCTCAACCTCCAGTATGTCCTGGTGCAGCGGCTGCGCTACGGCGAGAATCCGCATCAGAACGCCGCGTTCTATCGCGATCTCGTGCCCGTGCCGGGGAGCCTCGGCGAATACGTGCAGGCGCAGGGGAAAGAGCTCTCGTACAACAACATTGCGGACGCGGATGCCGCGTGGGAATGCGTGAAGACCTTCGCCGAGCCGGCGTGCGTCATCGTGAAGCACGCGAACCCGTGCGGCGTCGCGCTGGGGGCGCAGCCGGTCGAAGCGTATCGCAAGGCGTTTTCCACCGATCCTACTTCGGCATTCGGCGGCATCATCGCCTTCAACCGCGAGGTGGACGGGACTTGCGCCGAAGCGGTGTCGCAGCAGTTCGTCGAGGTACTGGTCGCGCCCGGCGTGAGCGAAGAGGCGCGCGCGATTTTCGCGCGCAAGCCCGCCATACGGGTGCTCACGGTCGCATTGCACGCCGGAGCCAACCTCCACGATTTCAAGCGCGTGGGTGGTGGGCTGCTGGTTCAGACACCCGACACGAAAAGCGTCGGCGCGGCCGACATCCGCGTCGTGACCAGGGCCAAGCCGAGCGAGCGCGAGCTCGCGGATCTGCTCTTCGCGTGGCGCGTGGCGAAGTTCGTCAAATCGAACGCGATCGTGTTCTGCGGCAACGGCCGGACGCTCGGCGTCGGCGCGGGCCAGATGAGCCGCGTGGATTCGGCGCGCATCGCCGCGATGAAGGCCGCGAATGCCGGGCTCCCGCTCGCCGGCGCGGTCGTCGCATCGGATGCGTTCTTTCCGTTTCGCGACGGGGTCGACGTGCTCGCCGAGGCGGGCGCGAAGGCCGTCATCCAGCCGGGCGGCAGCATGCGGGACGAGGAAGTGGTCGCCGCGGCGGACGAGCACGGCATGGCGATGGTCTTCACCGGCGTCCGGCACTTCCGGCATTAGCGCCCCGGGGCACGGCGATGAAGCTACTCGTGGTGGGGAGTGGAGGACGCGAGCACGCGCTCGCGTGGAAGCTCGCGCAGTCGCCGCGGGTCTCGCGCGTATTCGTCGCGCCGGGGAATGCCGGGACCGGCATGGAGCCGGGGGTGGAGAACGTGGCCGCGATCGCGATTGCGGATCTCGTCGCTTTTGCGCGACGCGAGGAGATCGGGCTCACCGTGGTCGGTCCCGAGGCGCCGCTTGCGGAAGGCATCGTAGATCGCTTCCAGGCGGAGGGGCTGAAGATCTTCGGTCCGACGCGCGCCGCGGCGCAGCTCGAAAGCTCCAAGGACTACGCCAAGGCGTTCATGGTCCGCCACGGGATACCGACGGCGTCTTATGCGAGTTTCACCGACGCCCGGTCCGCACACGCGTATCTCGAGCGCCGCGGCGCGCCGATCGTCGTCAAGGCCGACGGGCTCGCGGCTGGAAAGGGTGTCGTCGTCGCCATGACGGCCGATGAGGCACACGCGGCGGTCGACATGATGCTGGTCGCGGGCGGAATGGGGAACGCCGGCGCCCGCGTCGTGATCGAAGAGTACCTGCGCGGCGAGGAAGCGAGCTTCATCGTGCTCTCCGACGGACGCCACGCGCTCCCGCTCGCGACGAGCCAGGATCACAAGCGGCTGCTCGACGACGACCAGGGCCCCAACACCGGCGGCATGGGTGCCTATTCTCCCGCGCCCGTGGTAACCCCGGCGGTGCATGCGCGGGTGATGCGCGAGGTGATTCAGCCGACGATCGCCGGCATGCGGAACGATGGCGTGCCGTACGTGGGCTTTCTCTATGCCGGACTCATGATCGACAATGGCGCGGTGCGCGTGCTGGAATTCAACTGCCGCATGGGCGACCCGGAAACGCAACCGATCATGATGCGCTTGAAGAGCGATCTCGCGACGCTCATCGAGAGCGCGCTCGCCGGTGACCTCGAAAACGCGGAGGCACAGTGGGATCCGCGGGTCGCGCTCGGTGTGGTGCTCGCGGCGGCCGGCTATCCCGGCGCCCCGCGCAAGGGCGATGAAATCCACGGCCTGCCGGAGTCGGCCGAGGACTGTCACGTGTTTCACGCCGGCACGGCGCTCGACAACGGGCGTGTGATCGTGAACGGCGGGCGCGTCCTGTGCGTGACGGCGCTTGGCCATAACGTGAAGACCGCGCAACGGCGCGCCTACGAAGTCGCGGACGTGATCCGCTTCGACGGTATGCAGATGCGGCGCGACATCGGTCGCCGCGCGATCGAAGCGCGGGCGGCGCGGCGCGGGACGCATGCAGAGCGGAGGAACCGACAATGAGCGGCTCGACATTCGATCGCGCGCTGGACGACGTGGGTAACATCATTGCCCTCGAGCACGTGAACGTCACCATCCCCGACCAGCGGCTCGCCACGATCTTTTACGTGATGGGCATGGGCTTCACCCGCGATCCCTACATGCATGTCGGAGTCGACAACATGTGGATCAACGTCGGGCACCAGCAGTTTCACCTTCCCACGCGCGCACCGCAGGTGCTGCGCGGGCACGTCGGCATCGTCGTCCCCGACCGCGACGCGCTCCTCGCACGGCTCGAGGCGGTGCGGGAGCGCCTGAAGGAAACGCGTTTCTCGTACGCAGGCGACGGCGATGGCGTGCGCGTCACCTGCCCCTGGGGCAACGAGCTTCGCTGCTACACGGCGGGCGCTCGATACGGGGACATGACGCTCGGCATTCCGTACGTCGAATTCGCGGTGAAGCGCGGTGTCGCGCGCGGCATCGGGCGCTTCTACGAGCGCGCTTTCGGCGTGAAGAGCGTGCTCGCGGCCGGCGGCGATGCCGTCGCGATCCCGGTCGGACGCAACCAGCAGATCGTTTTCCGCGAGCGCGATGGCGAGGGGCCGTACGACGGTCACCATATCGCGATCTACATCGCCGATTTCTCCGGCCCGCATCGTTTTCTGCGCGAACGCGGGCTCGTGACCGAGGAGAGCGACCAGCACCAGTACCGCTTTCGCACCATCGTCGATCCGGAGAGCGGTGCGCCGCTCTTCGACATCGAGCACGAAGTGCGCAGCCTCCGGCACCCGATGTGGGGCCGCACCTTCGTGAACCGCAATCCGGGGCAGACCCAGCGCAACTATCAGCGCGGGCGCGACGCCTACTACGGCTAGCGTGGACTTCGCCGCGGTCAGGCAGTATTTCGTCGGACTCCAGGAGAGAATCGTCGCGGCGCTGGAGGCGATCGACGGCGGGCAGTTCCGCCGCGATGCCTGGGACCGCGCCGAGGGCGGAGGCGGCATCTCGCGGCTGCTCGAGGACGGGCGCGTTTTCGAGCGTGCCGGCGTCAACTTCTCGCATGTCTTTGGCGCGGGTCTGCCGCCGTCGGCTTCCGCGGCGCGTCCCGAACTCGCCGGACGCTCGTTTGAGGCGACCGGCGTCTCGCTCGTTCTCCACCCGCGCAATCCGCATGTGCCGACGGTGCACATGAACGTGCGTTTGTTCGTCGCCGGGAAGGCGGGCGCCGATCCGGTGTGGTGGTTCGGCGGGGGCATGGACCTCACGCCCTATTACGGCTATGCGGAGGATGCGATCCACTTTCATCGCACCTGTCGCGACGCGCTCGCGCCCTTCGGCGCGGAAGTGCATGCGCGCTTCAAGAAGTGGTGCGACGAGTATTTCCACATCCGGCATCGCGGCGAGCCGCGGGGCATCGGCGGCATTTTCTTCGACGACCTCAACCGGCCGGATTTCGCGGGCTGCTTCGCGCTCGTGAAGAGCGTGGGGGAGCACTTTCTGCCCGCGTACTCTCCCATCGTCGAGCGGCGGCGCGATGTCGCCTACGGCGAGCGCGAGCGCGCGTTCCAGGCGTATCGGCGCGGGCGCTACGTCGAGTTCAACCTGGTCTATGACCGCGGCACGCTGTTCGGGCTGCAGTCGGGCGGCCGCACCGAATCGATCCTCATGTCGCTGCCGCCGGTCGCCCACTGGCGCTACGACTGGCGTCCCGAGCCGGGAAGCGCGGAGGAGCGGCTCTACCGCGAGTTTCTGGTGGCGAAAGACTGGCTCTGAGGCGTTACTCGCCCAGGTAGGCCTCACGCACCTGGGGATTGTGGAGCAGCGCCTGCGCGGTGTCGGCGAGCGCGATCGTGCCGCTGTCCATCACGTAGCCGCGGTCGCACAGCTCGAGGGCGAGCTTCGCGTTCTGCTCCACCAAAAGCAGCGTCACGCCTTCCGCCACGATTGCGCGGATGGTCTCGAAGATCTTCTGCACCATGAGGGGCGCGAGTCCCATGCTCGGCTCGTCGAGAAGGAGCAGCCTCGGGCGGCTCATCAGCGCGCGTCCGATGGCGAGCATCTGCTGCTCGCCGCCCGAGAGCGTGCCCGCGTGCTGGCGGCGGCGCTCCGCGAGCCGCGGAAAAAGCCCGTAGACGCGCTCCCGGTCGGCGTGGATCGCGGCGGCGTCGCGGCGCGCGTACGCCCCCATGTCGAGGTTCTCTTCCACCGTGAGCCGACCGAACACGCCGCGGCCTTCCGGCACGAGCGCGAGCCCCTCGCGCACGAGCCGGAAGGCGGGCTCACCCGTCACCTCGCGCCCGTTGTAGCGCACTTCCCCGCCCGCGGGCCGGATGACGCCGGCGAGCGCCTTCAGCGTCGTGGTCTTTCCGGCGCCGTTGGAACCGACCAGCGTGACGAGCTCGCGCTCGCGCACGTCGAGGTCGATGCCCTTCACGGCGGTGATGCCGCCGTAGGCGACGCGCAATCCGCGCACCTCAAGCAAGCGCGCCTCCGAGATAGGCCTCGATCACCGCGGGATCGCGCTGCACTTGGGCGGGCGCGCCCTCGGCGATCTTCCTGCCGTAGTCGAGCACGGCGACGCGGTCGCACAACCCCATCACCAGCTTCACGTCGTGTTCGATGAGGAGCACCGTGATCCCATCCGCGCGCACGCGCTCGAGCAGCCGCTTGAGCGACGCGGTTTCGGTGGCGTTCATGCCGGCCGCCGGCTCGTCGAGCGCGAGGAGCAGCGGATCGGTCGCGAGCGCGCGCGCGATCTCCACCCGCCGCTGGTCGCCGTAGGAAAGGTTGCGGGCGAGCACGTCGGCGTGGCGCGCGATGCCGACATAGTCGAGCAGCACGTGGGCGCGCTCGACGATCGCCCCCTCTTCGCGGCGTGTCGCCGCCGTGCGGAAGACCGCGCCCAGGACGCCCGCGCGGGTGCGCACGTGGCGTCCCACCATCACGTTTTCGAGCGCCGTCATGTTGGCGAAGAGGCGGATGTTCTGGAAGGTGCGTGCGATGCCGGCCTCCGCGACCTGATGCGGCTTCGCGCCCGCAAGGGAGGTACCGTTGAAAACAAACCGCCCGCTGTCCGCGCGGTAGAGACCCGTGAGCACGTTGAAGAGCGTGGTCTTGCCCGCGCCATTCGGTCCGATCAGGCCGAAGATCTCGCCGCGCGCCACGGTGAGATCGACTTCGGCGAGTGCGGTGAGCCCGCCGAAGCGCTTGGTGACGCCCTGCGCGACGAGCAGCTCGGCCTCAGCGCGCGCCACCGGGCAGCTCTCCCGTGTCGAGCCGCCCTTCACCGGCGAGCTCGCGGCGGCGCGTGGTGGACGGCCACAGGCCGGCCGGCCGGAACAGCATCATCAGCACCAGCGCGAGGCCGAAGAGCAGCATGCGCAGATCCGAAGGGTCGAGATAGACGGTGCCGAACCATTGCTGCTGCAGCGGTGCGGTATAGCGCAGCGCCTCGGGAAGCGCGGTAAGGAGCACCGCGCCCAGCACGACGCCTCCCACGTTGCCCATGCCGCCCAGCACGACCATGCACAGCACCATGATGGAATCGAGCAGCGTGAAGCTCTCGGGGCTGACAAAGCCCTGGAAGGCGGCGAACAACCCGCCGGAGAGCCCGCCGAAGGTCGCACCCATGGCGAACGCGAGGAGCTTCACGTCGCGGGTGTTGATGCCCATCGCGCTTGCCGCGAGCTCGTCCTCGCGGATCGCGATCCAGGCGCGGCCGATGCGCGAATCCTCGAGCCGCAGCGAGAGAAAGATCGAGAACACGGCGCACGCGAGGAACACGTAGTAATAGCTGTGGACGGGGGCGATGGTGAAGCCGGCGATGGTGTAGGTCTTGGAGAGCGCGACGCCGCCCAACTGCAGCGGATCGATGAGCGTGATGCCCTGCGGCCCGTTGGTGATGTTGATCGGCCGGTTCAGGTTGTTCAGAAAAATGCGGATGATCTCGCCGAAGCCGAGCGTGACGATCGCAAGATAGTCGCCGCGCAGCCGCAGCGTCGGCGCACCGAGCAGGATGCCGAAGATGGCGGCGACGAAGGCGCCGAGCGGCAGCAGCACGAGGAACGACCAGTGGATGTCGAACTGGGGCGAGGCGAGCAGCGCATAGCAATACGCGCCGACCGCGAAGAACGCGATGTAGCCGAGATCGAGGAGACCGGCGAAGCCGACGACCACGTTCAGTCCCAGCGCGAGCATGATGAAGAGCAGCGCGACGTCGATGATCCGCACCCATGCGCGTCCGAGCACGGCGTCGACCACGAAAGGCAGCGCGAGGAGCGCAAGCCCGACGAGCGCAAGCGTGATCCAGCGCGCCGGCGGTTTGGAGACCAGTTGGAGCGCAGCGGAACGCATCGCAATGTATACGCTATGCGCGCTCGCCGGCGTGCCGACCGAGGAGGCCCGAGGGGCGGAAGACGAGCACGGTCACGAGCACGAGGAAGGCGAAGATGTCGCGATAGTTGCTGCCGAGGACCCCGCCGGTCAGGTCACCGATGTAGCCGGACGCGAGGCTTTCGATCACGCCGAGGAGGAGGCCTCCGAGCATCGCGCCCGCGACGTTGCCGATGCCGCCCAGCGCGGCTGCGGTGAACGCCTTGAGCCCCAGCATGAACCCCATGAAGTAATGGCCGAGCCCGTAGTAGAGCACCACCATGACGCCCGCCACCGCGCCGATCGCCGAGCCGAGCAGGAAAGTGAAGGCGATCACGCGGTTGATGTCCACCCCCATCAGACCGGCGACTTCCGGGTTCTGTTCGGTGGCACGCATGGCGCGCCCCACGCGGCTCGACTTGATGAACCAGAGGAGCGCCGCCATGAGCCCGCAGGCGAGCAGAAAGATGAAGGCCTGCAGATCGGTGAAGTGCGCGCCGCCCAGGTGGTACATGTCCTGCCTGAAGAGTGGCGGCATCGAGATGTACTGCTTGCTCCAGATGAGCGCCGCCGAATACTGGAGCAGGATCGAAACGCCGATCGCGGTGATGAGCGGCGCAAGCCGGGGCGCACGCCGCAGCGGACGATAGGCGACCCGCTCGATGCTGACCCCGAGCGCGACGCACACCGCCACCGCGGCCGCGGTGGCGAGGACGAGCACGACGGGCGCCGGGAGACCGCTTCCCGCGAGTACCTGCGCGACCGTGAGCGCGACGAGCGCGCCCACCATCACGATATCGCCGTGCGCGAAGTTGATGAGCCCGAGGATGCCGTAGACCATGGTGTAGCCCAGCGCGACCAGCGCATAGATGCTGCCGAGCACGAGCCCGTTCACCAGTTGCTGCAGAAAGATTTCCATGGCCGATATGAAAACGGCACCGCAGGGGTGCCGTTCTTTCTCACTTCAAATCCGGCGCGCGCCGGTATCCGCGCTCCACGCTTTACTTCTTCGGCGCTTCGGGCTTTTTCTCGCCCGCGGGCGCATTCCCGGGCGTGACGGTCTCCAGCGCTTCCCACTTGCCGCCCTTCACGACGTAGATCGTGATCGGGCCGTTCCTGAGATCGCCCTTTTCGTCGAAAGCGATCGGGCCGATGACGCCCTGATACTGCGTCTTGCCGACCTCCGGCAGGAATTTCGCGGGATCGGCGGAGTTGGCGCGTTTCATGGCGTCCGCGAAGACCATCACGGCGTCGTAGCCCATAGGCGCGAAAAGCTCGACGTCGGCATTGAAGCGCTTCTTGTAGCGCTCGACGAAGTCCTTCCCGCCCGGCATCTGCTCTTTCGGCAGTCCCGGCATCGACGCCATCACGCCTTCCGCCGCTTCGCCCGCCAGCTTGATGAAGTTGGGCGTCTGCATGCCGTCGCCGCCGATGTACTGGGCCTTGATTCCGAGCTGCGCCATCTGCCGCACCATCGGACCGGCCTGCGGATCGATGCCGCCGAACATAATGAGATCGGGCTTGCGTCCCCGGATCGAGGTCAGAATCGCACGGAAGTCCGTGTCCTTGTCGGTGGTGTGCTCGCGCGCCACGACGTTCGCGCCGAGCGACTTGACGGTCGCGGCGAACGCGTCGGCGAGCCCCTGGCCGTAGGCGGTGCTGTCGTCGATCACGGCGATGTTCTTCGCCTTCAGCTTCTCCACCGCGAACCGGGCGAGCGTGGGTCCCTGCTGGTCGTCGTGCGCGACCACACGGAACGTCGTCTTGAAGCCCTGCAGCGTGTACTTGGGGTTGGTCGACGAGGGGGAGATCTGCGGAATGCCGGCGTCGGAGTACACCTTGGACGCCGGGATGGAGGCGCCCGAGTTGAAATGTCCCACGACGGCGGCGACTTTGGAGTCCACGAGCTTCTGGGCGACGGTCGTCGCCTTGGTCGGATTCGCCTCGTCGTCTTCGGCGACCAGCTCGAACTTCACCTTCTTGCCGCCGATTTCGACGCCCTTCGCATTGAGGTCTTCGATCGCGAGCTGCACGCCGTTGCGGATGTCGATACCGATGTGCGCCTGCGGGCCGGTCAGCGGCGAAGCGGAGCCGATGCGCACCGTGACGGTTTCTGCAACCGGCTTGGGCGCCTCGGCCTGGGGCTTCGGCTTGGGCGCCTCCTCCTTGCCGCAGCCGTAGCTCAACGCCAAAACCATGACCGAGAGCATGCCGACGAGAGTTCTGCGATTCATGGCTGTCCCCACTGACGAGTTGTTATGACGAACGGCAGACCATCATCCGGTCCGGCCCCGGCGCTGTCAACGTGCGAGCGCACAAAGCGCAGCCGGGGCGCGCCCCGTTACTTGAGCGAAAGGATCCAGTCCACCATGGCCTTGATGTCCTGGTCCTTGACGTGGGCGTTGGGCGGCATGGGCACGTCGCCCCAGACACCCTTACCGCCCGCCTTCACCTTCTGCGCGAGATTCGCCGCCGCCTTCTTGTCGTTGCGGTACTTCCCGGCGATGTCCTTGTAGCTCGGTCCCACGAGCTTCTTGTCCACGGCGTGGCAGGCAAGGCAGCCGTTGTTCTTGGCGAGCGCCTCCCCGGCCTTGGGGTCGGCGGCGAGCGCGCTGCCCGCGAACGGCAGCGTGACGGCGAGTGCGACTGTGATGACTTTCATGATGAACGACTCCTGGGTGGCGTGACGAAACCCGCGCATTTTAGCTTGGATCAGCGGGCCGCGAGCGCCGCTTCCACCGCCTGCAGCTCGGCGAGCGGCGCGAGACAGGTTGCACCCTGGCAGATCCATGCACTCACCGCAGCGCCCGCCGGTTTCGCAAGGGGCGCTGGCAGCTCTGCCACGTCGTTCGGGATGGCGATCGTCACCGTGTCCGGGCGATAGGTGGCGGCGAGTGCCGCTTGCCAGCGGCCGAGCTCTTCGCGCCGGCCGCGGATCACTACGGTTCGGGGCGGGCGCAAGTACTCGTCGAGGGCCGTAGCAAGGCTCGGATAGCCGCTCGGCTGGCGGGCGAGCGCGGAATAGAAGGCCTTGACGGTGCGCTCCGCGGCAGCGAGATAGCGCGTCTCGCCCACGAGATGTCCCAGGCGCTGCAGCGCGCAGGCGGCGATGCCGTTGCCCGAGGGCGTCGCGCCGTCGTGCGCGGTCTTCGGCCTTACGATGAGGCGCTCGTGGTCGTGGCTCACGAAAAAGAAGCCGCCGTCCGCGCGGTCCTCGAACTGCTCGAGGAGCCGATCGGCGAGCGCGCGCGCAAATTCGAGATCCGCGGTCCGGAACTCGCCCTCCATGAGCTCGAGGAGACCGTCCAGCAGGAAGGCGTGATCGTCGAGATAGGCGTTGAGATGCGCCCGACCGTCCTTCCACGTGGCGAGCAGGCGTCCGTCGCGCCACAGCGTCGCGCGGATGAAGTCGGCGGCGCGCCGCGCGGAGGCGAGCCACGCGCGCTCACCGAACACGCGGGCGGCGCGCGCCATGCCGCGGATCATGAGCCCGTTCCAGCTCGTGAGCACCTTGTCGTCGCGGCCGGGCGGGACGCGCTTCGATCGCGCCGCGAAGAGCTTCGCTTTCGCCGCAGCGAGCCGTGCGCTGCATTCACCGATACCGATTCCGAGCCGGTGCGCGGCGTAGGCGAGCGGTTTCGCCACGCGCAGATGCCACGCCCGGCCTTCGAAATTCGGCGCGCCGTCGAGGCCGTAGTGCAATTCGACGACCGCGAACTCCTCTTGCGAGAGCAGCGCTTTCGCTTCGGCGGGGGTCCAGACGTAGAACTTGCCCTCTTCGTGCTCCGAGTCGGCGTCGAACGAGGAGTAGTAGCCGCCTTCGGGGGATTGCATTTCGCGCATGACCCATGCCGCCGTCTCGCGCACGACGCGCTGAAAGAGCGGCTCGCCGGTCACGCGCCAGGCGTCGCTGTAGAGCGCGAGCAGCGGGCCGTTGTCGTAGAGCATCTTTTCGAAATGCGGAATCGTCCAGTGCTGATCGACGCTGTAGCGGCAGAAGCCGCCACCGAGCTGATCGTAGATCCCCCCTTCGGCCATTTTCGTAAGCGTGAGGCGCACCATCGTGAGCGCGATCTCCCCGCCGTCGAGCGCATGGCGCCGCAGGCAATAGGCGAATTCGTGCGGATGCGGAAACTTCGGCGCGTGCCCGATGCCACCGTGCACGTCGTCGAACGCCTGCATGAGCTCGCGCACGGCGAGCCTGAGCGGCGCCTCCTCGATTTTCTCCGCGGGCGCCTCGACCGTCGCGGTGCGCGCGAGCGCCTGCATGAGTACGCCGTTCTGCTTCTCGATCTCGCCGCGCTTGTCGCGATAGGCGCGCGCCACCTGTTCCAGCACGTCGCCGAACCCCGGCATGCCGTAGCGCGCGCTCTTCGGAAAGTAGGTGCCGCCGAAGAACGGCGTCCCGTCCGGCATGAGGAACATGGTGAGCGGCCAGCCGCCCGCGCGGTTCGTGAGTATCTGATGCGCCGTCTGGTAGATCTGGTCGACGTCCGGCCGCTCCTCGCGATCGACCTTGATGTTCACGTAGAGCCGGTTCATCGTCGCCGCGATGTCGGGGTCCTCGAACGACTCGTGCGCCATGACGTGACACCAGTGACACGCCGAGTAGCCGACCGAGAGCAGGATCGGCTTGTCCTCCGCTCGTGCGCGCGCCAGCGCCTCGTCACCCCACGGGTACCAATCGACCGGGTTGTCGGCGTGCTGCCGGAGATACGGACTGGTCTCCTCGGCGAGTCGATTGGGCATGGCGTGGGCAGCGACCCCGTCCGCGCTTCAGCGCGACTCGGCGATGCTCTGCAGCGTGCGCTCGTACTGGCCGCGCCGCGCCCCGCCGAGCGCGACGGCGCGCTGCGCAGCCGCGCGGGCTTCATCCCGGCGCCCGAGCTGCAGCAGCGCCTGCGCGAGGTTGTTCCACGCGTCCGCCGCCTGCGGATGGTCGTGCACGGCACGCCGGTAGGCCGCCTCGGCGGCGGAAAAATCCTTCGCGGCATAGGCGGCGTTGCCAAGTCCCATGCGCGCGAGGAAATTGCCCGGCCAGCGTTCGAGCGCGCGGGCATACCCGCGCCGGGCCGCTTCGGGTGCGACCCGCTCGAGCGCGACGAGCGCTGCGACGTAATCGCTTTCGCGCGCCGTGGCGGGCAACCGCTCCGGCGGCAGCGCCACCATCGCCCAATGGCCGGCACGCGCCCAGGTGCGCTCGAAGTTGCTCAGCGTCATGACGAGCCGCTCGGTGGTGCCGGAGCGCAGGATGATTTCCTCCCGCGCGCGGTCATAGCCGATCGCGACCGCGTAGTGCCAGCGCGGCGCGAACGAGAAGAGGAGATTCTGCAGCACGACGACCGGCGTGCCGGCCGCGATCTCGCTCAACACGTCGTCGAGCCGCGGTGCGAGGCGATATGCGACGCGGCCGTGGCGCCGCGCCGCGGCGAGCATTTCCGCCTGCAGCGACCCTTCGCGCAGCGGCAGATACACCTGGTCGACGAGCGCTTCGGGCGTGATGGCGACGCCGCTGTGTACGAGCGCGGTAGCGAGCGCAGCGGGCCCGCACTGGTAGCGCTCCTGCGGGTAGAACGGCACCGCGCCCAGCTCGGCTTTCTGCGGGAGGCCCGGCGGCGGACTCGCGATCAGCGTTGCGACCTGCGGCGTGGCGCAGCCGCCGAGAAGCAGGAATGCGATAAGCAAGGCTCCCGCGGCGGCGGGAGCCTTGAGGTCGCGCAACACCGGCCTAGCGTACCGAGCGCGTGAACGGGAAGATCTTGGTGAGGCCCAGGATGTCGGTGATGAGCAGGATCACGAAGATCGCGAGCAGCACACCCCAGAAGCTGTCGGCGCCCGCGGGCAGCTGATCGATCCGGTCTGCGAGCTGCGCAGCCTCTTCGTCGGTCAGCGCGTCCACCCGCGCCCGGGCGGCATTCACGTCGACGCCGAGGCCCTGCATCTGCGCCTGAACGTCGGCGCGGTCGAGGAAGCTGCGCACCCGGTCGCGCTCCGAGCCGGCGTAGATCTGATCGGTGGTCACGATATCGGCGGAGGCCGGGAGCGGCACGCCCATCATCATGGTGGATACGATAAGCACACGGGCCATGCAACGATAGAAGGCGTTCATGTTTTTCCTTTCTCCTCACGTAGTTGACACAAGGTCGCAATGACGACGGGCTGGCCGCGCGACCTTCCGGCACAGCCCCACGCCTCCGGCGCCTCCCCGACGACCCCCGGTGGCGTCAACTCCGGTGTGCGGGCCCGGCCCGTTCGACCTCCGGGAAAGCAGCGAGTTTCCGCTGCAGGGCCTGGAGGGCGTCCCGCGTGCGCTCGAGCTCCTCCAGCACCTCGTCATGGGTGACGGGCCTGGCGAGCGCCGCGAGCTCCGCCGCCTTGCTCGCCTCGAGATTGTTCACCACCACCGCGATGAAGAGGTTGAGCACGACGAACGTGCCGATCAGCACGAAGCTCACGAAGTAGATCCACGACCACGGGCGCGCATCGAGCGCCTGCTCCATGACCTCCACCCAGCCTTCCAGTGTCACGATCTGGAACAGCGTGAGCAGCGCGGCGCCGAGCGATCCCCAGTGTTCCGGGTCGATCGTGTGGAACAGATGAAAGCCGGTGATGGCGTAGATGTAGAAGAGAATGGCGAGCAGCATGAGCACGTGCCCCATGCTCGGTATGGAGCGCACCAGCGTCGCCACGATCAGCCGCAGTTGCGGCATGGCGGAGACCAGCCGCAGCACGCGCAGCACGCGGATCAATCGCGCGACGAGCGCGAATTCGCCGGTGGAAGGAATGAACGACAGCACGACCACCGAGAAATCGAACAGGTTCCATCCGTCTCCGAAGTAGCGCCGGAACCGCGGCGCGACCGCCGTGATCTTGAGCGCGGCCTCGACCACGAACACGGCGAGTACGAGATCGTTGCCGATTTCGAGCCAACGGCCGTACTGCGCCATGACCTCGTGCGAGGTCTCGAGCCCGATCAGCACGCCGTTGAACAGGATGAGACCGATCATCCACGGCTCGAACCAGCGCGCCTCGACGATCGTGCGGGCGATGTCTTTCATGGCGGCGTCCTGCGCGATGCCTCAATCGGTGACCGCGCCGCGACTGGCGCTCGAGACCTGCGCGGCGTATTTCGCGAGGATGCCCCGCGTGTAACGCGGCGCGGGCGGACGCCACGCGGCACGGCGACGTTCGAGCTCTTCGTCCGATATGTTCAACTGGAGGAGCCGCCGGTCGGCGTCGATCGTGACCGAGTCACCCTCTTGTACCAACGCGATGGTGCCGCCGACCGCCGCCTCGGGCGCGACGTGACCCACGACCATGCCGTGGGTGCCGCCGGAGAAACGACCGTCGGTGATGAGGCCGACGTCCTCGGCATGTCCTTCGCCGACGAGCGCCGCGGTCGGCGACAGCATCTCGCGCATGCCCGGGCCGCCCTTCGGCCCTTCGTAGCGGATGATGACGACATCCCCGGAGCGGATTTTCTTGGCGAGGATCGCCGCCATCGCAGCCTCCTCGGAATCGAAGACCCGCGCCGGCCCCGTGATCTTCGGTTGCTTGAGCCCGGTGATCTTCGCCACCGCCCCTTCGGTCGCGAGATTGCCCTTGAGAATCGCGAGATGCCCGTGCGGGTACATCGGGTTCTCCCACTGCCGGATCACGTCCTGGTTCGCCGGGGGGCGCTTCGGCACGCTCTTCAGAAGCTGCCCGATGCGTTTTCCCGTGATCGTCATGCAGTCGTCGTGCAGCAGGTCATGATCGAGCAGCATCCTCATCACCTGCGGGATGCCGCCGACCTTGTGGAGGTCGGTCGCGACGTAGCGCCCGGAAGGCTTGAGGTCGCACAGCACCGGCACGCGCCCGCGGATCTCCTCGAAGTCCTCGATCGTCAGCGGCACGTCGGCCGCATGCGCGATCGCGAGGAGATGCAGCACGGCGTTGGTCGAGCCGCCGACCGCCATCACGACCGAGATCGCGTTCTCGATCGATTTCCGGGTGATGATGTCGCGCGGCAGAAGGTTTTTCCTGATCGCGTTCACGAGCGCGTAGGCCGACTCCGCGGCGCTGTCGGATTTTTCGCGGTCCTCCGCCGCCATGGTGGACGAGTATGGAAGGCTCATGCCCATCGCTTCGATCGCCGAGGACATGGTGTTGGCGGTGTACATGCCGCCGCACGAGCCGGCGCCGGGGCAGGCGCGGCGCTCGACGCCGAGCAGTTCCTCCTTGCCGATCTTGCCGGCGGTGTACTCGCCCACCGCCTCGAACGAGCTCACGATGGTGAGATCGCGGTTGCGGTAGCGGCCGGGCTTGATCGTGCCGCCGTAGACGAAGATCGACGGGATGTTCATGCGCCCGATGGCGATCATCGCGCCCGGCATGTTCTTGTCGCAGCCGCCGATCGCCAGCACCCCGTCCATGCTCTGGCCCTGCGCGACGGTTTCGATCGAATCGGCGATCACTTCGCGCGACACGAGCGAGAACTTCATCCCTTCCGTGCCCATCGAGATGCCGTCGGAGATCGTGATGGTGCCGAAGAGTTGCGGCATCGCGCCGGCGCGCTTCGCCGCGCTCTCCGCGCGCCTCGCGAGCCCGTCGAGCCCGAGATTGCACGGCGTGATGGTGGAGTAGCCGTTCGCGATGCCGATGATGGGCTTCGCGAAATCGGCGTCCTTGAAGCCGACGGCGCGCAGCATCGCCCGGTTCGGCGAGCGCTGGACGCCCTGGGTCACGATGCGGGAACGCTTGTTGAGCGGCATGCGAAGAGCTCCGGAGCGGGGTTTGTATAATGGGGCCGTCATTTTAGCGCATCCCGTTCCGGCGAATGCTCGTCCACCCGCAGTTCGATCCCGTCGCGTTTCAGCTCGGACCGCTCGCGGTGCGCTGGTACGGTCTCATGTACCTCGTGGGCTTCGGGCTCTTCTGGCTCGCCGCGCGCCACCGCATCGAGCGCCATCCCGGCGGCATATGGACGAAGCAGGATCTGGACGACGCGCTGTTCTACGGCATCCTCGGCACGATCCTCGGCGGGCGCCTGGGCTACGTGCTGTTCTACAAGTTCGGCGACTACCTCGCGGCGCCGTGGAAGATTTTCTACGTGTGGGAAGGCGGCATGTCGTTCCACGGCGGCTTTATCGGCGTGGTGCTTGCGATGGTGATCTTCGCGCGGCGCCGCCGGCAGGACTGGCTGCGCATCACCGATTTCATCGCGCCGCTCGTGCCGCTCGCGCTCGGCGCCGGGCGCATCGGCAACTTCATCAACGCGGAGCTGTGGGGGCGGCCGACGGACGTGCCGTGGGCGATGGTGTTCCCGAACGTCGATGGCATGCCGCGCCACCCGTCGCAGCTCTACGAATTCGCGCTGGAGGGGGTGGTGCTGTTTGCCGTGCTGTGGTGGTATTCGGCGCGGCCGCGACCGCGCGGCGCCGTCTCGGCGCTTTTCCTCATCGGCTACGGCGTCTTCCGCTTCGCGGTCGAGTTCACGCGCGAGCCCGACAGTTTTCTCGGCCTGCTCGCGCTCGGTCTTTCGATGGGGCAGTGGCTTTCCGTGCCGATGATACTCGTCGGCGCGGCGATGCTGGCGTGGGCTTGCCGGCGCCCGTCCGCCGCGTGAAGGAATCGGCGAAGCGTCAGCTCTGCGCCCGCGCCGCGCGCCGATCGAGAAGACGCGCGAAGTTGTGCAGCGAGATGAGATGGGCGTACACGCGCGCGAGCCGGCCGCTCTGCGCGAGCGACTTGAGCTGCTCGGCCGGCAGCTCGTGGAGCTTCTGTTCCGAGATGCGGTAGAGGCCCGTGAGGGCGAGCGGCGTGCCCTGTTTCGGCACCGCCTGCATGGTGAAGGCCTCGAGCAGCCCCAGCTCGGCCAGCGCACGCGTCATTTCCTCGGTGCGCGCGAGATCCGTTTCGTACTCGAAGAGAAACTTCGAGCGCTCGGCCCACGCGGGCAGCGGCTCGCCTTTCTCATCGAAGAGCGCCTCGCCCTTCTCGTCGAGCGCACGCTTTTCCACGCACACGACGCGCTGCGCCTGCTCCGCGCCGTTGACCGCCACGCGGCTCATGCAGAACGGGTAGCGGCGAACGTACGCGGGAAGATATGCGGCGCGATCCCAGGTCGCGTCCGCGCCGATGAAGAGGTTCTGCTGGTTTTCGATGCCGAGGACCGCCACTGCGACAAACGACTTCCCGCCATCGGCCGAAACGAACGCGATCGGATAGTCGCAGGCGGCGGGGGCGAACTCGGTGAACGAGATCGGCAGCGCGGAGAGGCGGTGAAACGACGGCGGCAGCGCGCGCTCCGCCGGTACCCGTACGCGGTGCGTCCTGGTGAGGGGGACGATCTCCTCGTAACCGAAGGGCGGCCGGATATCCATGGTGGAGAATGCGCCTCAGGATCGACGCGCCATTATAGGCACAAGGTCGTTTTTCCCCGAGCCTGGAATTGTCCGGGGAGCGGGGAGGCGTGTAGAATGTCGGCCTCCCGTGGGGTGGTAGCTCAGCTGGGAGAGCGTCGCGTTCGCAATGCGAAGGTCGGGAGTTCGATCCTCCTCCACTCCACCACGATTTCTCCTCCGGGCCGCGCAACAAAGCGGTCAATGATCCTCGCGGTTCACTACAAGCGAGGCGGCCGCAGGTGCCGAGCGCATAAGCGTCAGGCAAGCACGGGATGCCGCTCACTCCAGCGAGTCTCCCGCTCGTAGGCGCGGGCCACGCGATAAAGCAACGCTTCGCTGAACGGCTTGCCCACGATCTGCATGCCGAGGGGCAGGCCTGACCGCGTGAACCCGACGGGCACCGCGAGCGCCGGGCTGCCCGTCACGTTGAACGGTGCGCGCGCCTGACGGCGGTAGGTGCAATCGAGCGCTTCGGCGTCGTCGATACGGCACGCAGGATCGAGTGCGCTTGCGGTGATCACCACGTCGATCTCTGAAAACAGCGCGTGAAAATCTCGCGTGAGCCGGTTACGGACCCGCATTGCGTTGATGTAGTCAACCGCGCGCACGAATGCGCCTGAGAGGAAACGCTCCCGCGTCAGGCTCGCGTAGTCCTGCGGACGCTCCCGCAGCCATTTCTCGTGAATCGCGTAGGCCTCGGCCGTGAGGAGCGTGCGGTTACAGGCGGCATACACCCCGAGCGGCGCGGTCTCGATCTCGCGCACCGTGGCGCCGAGCGAGCCGAGCACCTTGATGGCCGATTCGATGGCCGCGACCATCTCGGCATCACCTTCCATGTCGCGGGTATAGAAGTGGCGGATGACGCCGATTCTCAGACCCCGGACGCCGTGTTCGAGCTCGGCGGTGTAACCGCCGATCGCGGTGTTCGCGCTGGCGGGATCGAGCGCGTCGTAGCCGGCGATCAAGTCGAGCATGAGCGCATTGTCGTGCACCGTGCGCGTGAGCGGCCCGACATGATCGAGCGACCAGGCGAGCGGAAACACCCCGCGCCGGCTGACCAGCCCGTAGGTCGCCTTCATGCCGACCACGCCGCACATCGTCGCCGGATTGCGTATCGAGCCGCCGGTATCGCTGCCGATCGCGGCCGGCACGAACCCCGCCGCGGTCGCCACGCCCGCCCCGCTCGACGATCCGCCGCAAAAATGCTCGCGGTTCCATGGATTTCGCGCGGGCGGCCAGGGCAGGTCGAAACACGGTCCGCCGGTGGCGAACTCGTGGGTCGCAAGTTTGCCCATGAACACGCCGCCCGCCGCCCGCAGCTTCTGCGCGACCGCGGCGTCCGCGCGCGCCACGTTGTCCTGCAGGATTTTCGAGTGCGCGGTTGTCGGGAGCCCCGCGTAATCGATGATGTCCTTCAACGCGTACGGGACACCGTGCAGCGGTCCCCGCCAATCTCCACGACCGATCTCGGCATCCGCACGCTTCGCATCCTCGAGTGCGATCTCGGGAGTGAAGCGCAGAAATGCATCGAGGCGGTGATCGTGCCGCTCGACGCGCGCGATGAGCGCCTTCGCGTATTCGACGGAGGACAGTTTCCGGGTGCGCAGCAGTTCCGACGCCTCCGCGAGGCTGAGATACGCGAGATCCGTCATGGCGTCTTATCTGTCGAGGCGAAAGATGTAAGCGGGCTCGTCGGCCGGCGCGAGCTCTGCCGTCGGCAGGGCTGCTTGTCGCGCAAACGCAGCCATCGTCGCGCGCAGTAACTGCCGGAGGTGCTCATCGGTGAGACGCGTGAGACCGGCAGCGATCGCCATCCTGCGCACTTCGTCGAGTGTCAGTTCATCCGGCATCATAGCATCCTCAATAAGGCGATTGGAGCCTCAGGTCGCGCACTTTTCCTGCGGGATTTCGGCTCGCGGCCGCGCGGAACGAATCGATTCTAGCACTGCTGCTTTTCCGGACCGTCATCATCCGCCTGCGCGCGCTCGAGGCGGCGCGCGAAGACGGCCATCTCCTTCGCTGCCTGCTTGTCGCCTTTTGCTTCAGCGACGCGCATGCCCTCGCGATAGGCTTCGAGGGCTTCGCGGGCTGCGCCGCTCTCGTTGAGCGCGCGGCCGAGCAGCTTCCACGCGGCGGAATATCCCGGATCGCGCCGCACCGCCTCGCGCAGGTGCGCCGCGGCCGAGGCGGGATCGCCGCCCTTGAGATACTCGTTGCCGAGGCTGAAGCGCAGCAGCGCGCTGTCGCGCGGGCCGCCGACGAGCTTTTCGAGGTTCACGATGGCGAGGCTTTTCACGTGCGGCGGATTGAATTCTGGCATCGGGCGCTTCATCATAGCGCACCGCTGCAGTACGGCGAACCTTCGAGGAGACAGCAATGCTCAAAGTGACCATCCACACCGACGCCGCTCCGAAAGCGATCGGCACCTATTCGCAGGCGGTGCGCTGCGGCGACACGGTTTACTTCGCGGGGCAGATCGGGCTCGATCCGGCGACGATGGAACTGGTCTCGGGTATCGACAATCAGATCCGGCGCGTATTCGAGAATCTGAAGGCGGTTGCGATTGCGGCAGGCGGCGGCCTCGAGCATATCGTGAAGCTGAACGTCTATCTCACCGATCTCGCGAATTTTCAGCGCGTGAACGAAATCATGGCGCAGTACTTCACGCCGCCGTATCCGGCGCGGGCGGCGCTCGGCGTCGCGAGCCTGCCGCGCGGCGCCCAAGTCGAGATCGACGCCGTCATGGTGCTCGAGCGGGATCGTACGAAGGACTGATGGCGGGCCCGGAGCCCCGTGAGATGACGTCGGCCCGCGCCCGGTCGCCGAACGGTGTATCGAGCCGCGTCGAGCGTGACGCGATCGCGCGTCCGCGCGGGGTGTGGAGCACGCTTGCGCCGGCCACGGTCACGCGGCTCGCAAAGCTCGGCATCGCAAACGCGTTCGATCTCGTGCTGCACCTGCCGCTGCGCTACGATGACGAGACGACACTCTATCGGATCAACCAAGCGCCGGCAGGGCAGCCGGCGCTTGTGGAAGGCAAGGTCGTCGAGTGCGACGTCAAGTACCGGCCGAAGCGCCAGCTCGTCTGCCACATCGAGGACGGTTCCGGCGTGCTCACGCTGCGCTTCTTCAATTTCTATCCCAGCCAGATGAAGCAGCTCGCACCCGGGACGCGCGTGCGCGCATTCGGCGAGGTGCGCCACGGCTTCTTCGGTGCCGAGATGGTGCATCCGCGCTATCGCGCGGTGCGCGAGGAGGTCCCCGTCCCGCGGTCGCTTACGGCGGTGTATCCGACGACCGCCGGCCTCAATCAGGATGCGCTACGCCGGCTGATCGAGCGCGCGCTCTCCGAATGCGACCTGAGCGATACGCTGCCCGAAGAGACGCGCAAGCGCCTGCGCCTGCCCGATTTTCGCGAAGCGGTGCGCTATCTCCACAGTCCGCCGCCGAACGCGCCGCAGGATGCGCTGCTCGAGCGGCGCCATCCGGCGTGGCGGCGCATCAAGTTCGACGAGCTGCTCGCCCAGCAGTTGTCGATGCGGCTGCACTATCGCCGCCGGCGCGCGGCCGCGGCGCCGCCGCTGAAGCCGCGCGGCACGCTCACTCGCGCGCTCATCGAGCGCCTGCCGTTCGAGCTCACGCGCGCCCAGCACCAGGCGCTCGCGCAGATCCGCCAGGACCTCGCGCAGTCGCATCCCATGCAGCGCCTGCTGCAGGGCGACGTCGGCAGCGGCAAGACGATCGTCGCCGCGCTCGCCGCGCTGCAGTGCATGGAGAACGGCTACCAGGTCGCAGTGATGGCGCCGACGGAAATTCTCGCCGAGCAGCACTATCGCAAGTTCGTGCACTGGGTGCCCGATCCCGATGCCGATCTCGTGTGGCTCACCGGGAGCCTGCGCAAGAAGGACAAGGCGCTGGCGCTCGCGCGCGTCGCGAGCGGTGAGGCGCGCATCGCGGTGGGCACGCACGCGCTCTTCCAGGAGGAAGTGGAATTCCGGAAGCTCGGGCTCGCCATCATCGATGAGCAGCACCGCTTCGGCGTCCATCAGCGTCTCGCGCTGCGCATGAAGGGGGCGCGTGCCGGGCAGAGGGTGCAGCCGCACCAGCTCATGATGAGCGCGACGCCGATCCCGCGCACGCTCGCGATGAGCTACTATGCCGACCTCGACGTGTCCGTGATCGACGAGATGCCGCCCGGCCGCAGGACGGTGCAGACGCGGCTCGTGTCGGAAGCGCGGCGCGATGAGGTCATCCACCGCATCCGCGACGCGTGCTTGGCAGGAAGCCAAGCCTACTGGGTCTGTCCCCTGATCGAGGAGTCCGAGGTGCTTCAGCTGCAGACGGCGCTGGAGACCCACGAAACAATCAGGCAGACCTTCCCCGAACTCAGGACCGGCCTCGTGCATGGACGGCTCAAGCCCGAGGAGAAGAGCCGCGTCATGCAGGCGTTCCAGGGGGGCGAAATCCAGCTTCTCGTGGCGACGACCGTGATCGAGGTCGGCGTGGACGTGCCGAACGCGACGCTGATGGTGATCGAGCACGCCGAGCGCATGGGGCTTTCGCAATTGCACCAGTTGCGCGGGCGGGTGGGGCGCGGCGCATCGGGCGGCACCTGCATCCTGCTCTACCAGAACCCGCTCACGGCGACGGCGCGCGAGCGGCTCAAGATCATCTACGAGAACCAGGACGGGTTCGAAGTGGCGCGCCACGATCTCAGGCTGCGCGGTCCGGGGGAATTGCTCGGCGCGCGCCAGAGCGGCGTGCCGCTCCTGCGCTTCGCCGACCTGAGCGCCGACGTCGATCTGCTGGATGCCGCGCGCGATGTTGCCGAAGCGCTGGTGCGCGAGAACGCGCCCGCGGTGCGCGCCCATCTCGACCGCTGGCTCGGCGAGCGGCACGAGTACCTGAAAGTCTGACCGTGAGAACGCTTCCCCGCGACCGGCACTGGCTGCGCCGCCCGCCCCACTCGACCGGAAAGACGCGCGCGTGGCTCGTGGACCGCGGCTCGCTCACCGCGCGCATCCAGGCGCGCTGCGCGGCCTTCAGCGTGAAGCTCGTCTTTCAGGGGCGTGGGCGCGTCGACCGCGACGAGCGCTTCCTCATGCCGCCCGGGCGGCGCGGACCCGCGCTCGTGCGCGAGGTGTACTTGTATTGCCGGCGCACGCCCGTGGTGTTCGCGCACAGCATCTTCGATCCGCGCTCGCTGCGCGGCCCGTGGCGTCGGCTCGCGCGGCTCGGCACCCGGCCGCTCGGCGCGGCGCTCTTCGCCGATCCGCGCGTGCACCGCTATCCGCTGCGCCAGCGCAAGTTGAATCCACACCACGAGCTCTACCGTCGCGCGTGCCGTGCGCTCAAGTCGCGGCCGGCCTTTCTCTGGGCGCGGCGCTCGCTATTCACGCTGCACGATTCCCCTATACTGGTGACCGAAGTCTTTCTTCCGGGCATCGACAAGCTCCCGCGATGACGCTCAAGGAAAAGCTCGACGCGTACGAGAAGCTGATGCGGCTCGACAAGCCGATCGGCATCCTGCTCCTCTTGTGGCCGGCGCTGTGGGGGCTGTGGCTTGCCGCGCCCGGGGCGCTGCGCATCGACATACTGCTCATCTTCGTGCTCGGCACCATCCTCACGCGCTCGGCCGGCTGCATCGTCAACGACTACGCCGACCGCAGTTTCGATCCGCACGTCAAGCGCACGCGCGAGCGACCGCTCGCCGCCGGACGCGTGACGACGACCGAGGCGCTGGTGCTCGCGGCGGTACTCTTTCTGCTCGCGTTCCTGCTCGTGCTGTTCCTGAACCGGCTCACCATCCTGCTCGCCTTCGTCGCGCTGTTTCTCGCCGTCACCTATCCCTTCACCAAGCGCTTTTTTTCACTGCCGCAGGCATATCTGGGCATCGCCTTCGGCATCTCGATCCCGATGGCGTTCGCGGCGAACCACGGCACGATCGCGCCGGTCGCCTGGGTGTTGCTGCTCGCGAACGTGTTCTGGGCGGTCGCCTACGACACGGAGTACGCGATGGTCGATCGCGACGACGACGTGAAAATCGGCATCAAGTCCTCGGCGATTCTGCTCGGCCACTACGACGTCGCCGCGGTGATGGCCTGCCACGCCGCGTTTCTCGCCATCATGGCGACGGTGGGGGTCTGGATGCGGCTCGGCGTCCTCTACTACGTCGGGCTCGCGCTCGCGGCCGGCTTCGTGCTGCACCAGTACCAGTTGATCCGCGACCGCGATCCGCAGAAGTGCTTCGCGGCGTTCCTCAACAACAACTGGGTCGGCGCGGCGGTCTTCGCGGGCATCGCGCTCGACATCTTCTTCCGGATCCGCCTTTTCTGACGCTCATGATAGTCGTCGCGCCGCCCCCACCTCCGCCCCTCCCCCGCGTCGCGAGGGCGGGGAGAGTCGTGGCGCAAGTGATCGTCGAGCATTTGCACGAGGATCAGTAGATGGCGTATCGCGACCTGCGGGAATTCATGACGCAACTCGAGGCGCGCGGTGAATTGAAGCGCGTCGGGATCGAGGTCGATCCGCGGCTCGAGATGACGGAGATCTGCGACCGGGTGCTCAAGGCGCGCGGGCCGGCCCTCCTTTTCGAAAAGCCGCGCGGGTACGGCATGCCGGTGCTCGGCAATCTTTTCGGAACCCCGGAGCGCGTCGCCCGCGGCATGGGCCGGGACTCCGTCGCGGCGTTGCGCGAGCTGGGAGAACTGCTCGCCTATCTCAAGGAGCCCGAGCCGCCGAAGGGCTGGAAAGACGCGTGGGAGAAGCTGCCGCTCCTGAAGCAGGTGCTCAGCATGGCGCCGCGCGTGGTGTCGAGCGCACCGTGCCAGGAAATCGTGTGGGAAGGGAACGAGGTCGATCTCGCGAAGCTCCCGATCCAGACCTGCTGGCCCGGGGACGCCGGTCCGCTCATCACGTGGGGGCTCGTCATCACGCGCAATCCGAATCGATCGCGGCAGAACCTCGGCATCTATCGCCAGCAGGTGATCGCCCCGAACAAGGTCATCATGCGCTGGCTTGCGCACCGCGGCGGCGCGCTCGATTTCCGCGATCACCGGCTCGCGCACCCACGCACCCCGTTTCCACTCGCGGTCGCGCTCGGCGCTGACCCGGCGACCATGCTCGGGGCGGTCACCCCCGTGCCCGATACGCTGAGCGAGTACCAGTTCGCGGGGCTGCTGCGGGGCGCGCGCACCGAGGTCGCCAAGTGCCTCACACACGATCTCCAGGTGCCGGCCACCGCCGAAATCGTGCTCGAGGGCTACCTCCACCCCGGCGCGGTCGGCGCGTCTGCCGATGCTGCGCAAAGGCCCGACGCGGAGTACGAAGCCGCGCTGGAAGGGCCGTTCGGCGACCACACCGGGTACTACAACGAGGCGGACTGGTTTCCGGTGTTCACGATCGAGCGCATGACGATGCGCCGCAATCCGATCTATCACAGCACCTACACCGGAAAGCCGCCCGACGAGCCGGCGATCCTCGGCGAAGCGCTCAATGAAGTGTTCGTGCCGCTCCTCGTCAAGCAGTTTCCGGAAATCGTCGACTTCCATCTTCCGCCGGAAGGCTGCTCGTATCGCATCGCCTGCGTGAGCATCCGCAAGCAGTATCCGGGGCATGCGAAGCGCGTGATGTTCGGCATCTGGAGCTTTCTGCGCCAGTTCATGTACACCAAGTTCATCATCGTGACCGACGATGATGTGAACGTTCGCGACTGGAAGGAAGTGATCTGGGCGCTCACGACCCGCGTCGATCCGCGCCGCGACACGCTGATCGCGGACGCGACGCCGATCGACTCTCTCGACTTCGCGAGCCCCGTCGCCGGATTGGGCTCGAAGATGGGAATCGACGCCACCAACAAGTGGCCTGCGGAGACCGGGCGCACCTGGGGCACGCCGATCGCGATGAGCGAGGACGTCCGTAAGCGTGTGGACGCGCTCTGGCGCGATCTCGGCCTGTAATCTTGCATTCGCGCCGAGCGAACGGCGAACGAAAATCCCCGTTCGTGCTGAGCGGCGTCGAAGCATGAACGGAGACTCGCCGTTCGACAGGTTCAGGGCGAACGGGAAGCTCGAGATCAGGCTGAACCGGAGCGGGGCTGCCGTTTCTTATCGTAGGTAGACCCACTGCAGCAGCGCGTCCTGCACGGGCTGCGCATTGCCGGCGTTCGGGTGGTTGACGATGAAGACCACCACCACCCGCCGGCCGCGCCCGTCGAGCACGTAGCCGGCGATCGAGCGCACGTTCGAGAGCGATCCGGTCTTCATGTGCGCCTGCCCTGCCACGAGCGCCTTGGCGAGGCGCTTGCGCATCGTTCCGTCCACCGCCGTCAGCGGCAGTGAGGCGATGAGCTCGGGCATCACCGGGCTCGCATATGCGGCGAGCAGCAGTTGCCCCAGGTGCTTCGCGGTGATGCGCTCGATGCGCGAAAGCCCCGAGCCGTTTTCCAGTACCAGCTCCGGAAACACGAGCCCTTTGGCGGCCAGCCACTGCTTGATGGTGCGGCTCGACTTGTCCGCGGTCGCCGGCGCGCCTTCCGCCACCGCGCCGAGCGTGAGAAAGAGCTGGCGCGCCATGACGTTGTTGCTGAACTTGTTGATGTCGCGCACGATCTCCGCGAGCGTGTCGGAGCGCTGGGCCGCGATCAGGCGCGCGCCCGGCGGCACTTCACCGTCGCGCACGACACCGCCGAGCGTGCCGCCCATCTCCTGCCACAGCGCGCTGAAGAGCCCGGCGATGTACTCGCGGTGTCCGAGCACGCTGAAGCTGCGCGCCTGCTCGCCGCACTCGAGCGCATAGTTGCCGGCAAACGAGAGCTGCGCCGCGTTGGCGCTGCCCTGCACGTCGATTTTCAACTGGGCGAGCCAGTTGCCGCACGGCCCCGTCACGAGGCGGATGTCGTTCGCGACTTTGATCTGGGGAAGCAGCGGATCGACGACAACGCGTACCGTGCGCCCTTCCGGGTCCGGCACGAATTGCGCGGTGACGGCCTTGAAATTGACGAGCAGGGCATCGGGGGCGGTGTTGTAGGGGCGCGTGGGCTGGTCGTCGAAGCGGCCCGAGTCGTGCTCCTCGCGCGAGAAGAAGCTGCGGTCGAGGACCAGGTCGCCGCGAATGTCGCGCACCCCACGCGCCCGGAGGTTTCGGAGCAGCATCCAGAAATCCTCGATCGTCATCTTGGGATCGCCAAAGCCCTTGAGGATGAGGTCGCCATTGAGCACGCCGTTCACGAGCGGCCCGCCGCCGTAGGCCTCGGTGTGCCAGAGGTAGGCCGGGCCGAGCAGCTCGAGCGCGGCGTAAGTCGTGACGAGCTTCATGGTGGACGCCGGATTGAGCACGCGCTCGTCGCCGTGCGCGACCGCGGGCCGGTGCGCGCCGATCTCGTGGACGTACACCGCGACGCTCGATTCGGGCAGCTTGGCACGCGCGAGCGCCTGCTTTACCGGCTCCGGCAAGTCCGTGTGTTGCGCGAATGCGGGCGGCGCCGCGCACAACGCGACAAAGAGCAGCAGAACGCCGGAGAGTCTCTTGAAAACCGCCACTGCGGTCGTGATGCCGTCATGCCGGCGACTGCCGGCATCCAGAGGCATGGAGCACGTCGACATACGCTCTCTGGACACCGGCTTTCGCCGGTGTGACGAGCTGTTTTTCAACGAACTGCTCAGCACGCGCTACTCGAAGAGCGGGAGACGCTACAAGTGTACGCTGGATCGCGGCGCCGGTACCACAGGCAGCGGCCAGCCGAGCCGCTCGCGCACCGCACGCGCGAAGATCTCGGACGTTTCCTGTTCGCCGTGCACCACGTAGGTTCGCGGCAGCGGCGGCCGGAAATGCGCGAGCCACTGCAGGAGCGCTTCCTGATCGGCGTGCGCGGAGAGCCCGCCGATCGTGTAGATATCCGCGCGGACCGGCACCGGAATGCCGAAGATGCGCACTTCCTTCGCGCCGTCCACGATGCGGCGGCCCAGCGTGCCTGCGGCCTGGAAGCCGGTGATGACGATGGTGCACTCCGGCCGGCCGAGATTGTGCCGCAGGTGGTGCTTGATCCGCCCCGCTTCGCACATGCCGCTCGCGGAGATGATGATGGCGCCCTTGCGTACACGGTGGAGCGCGATCGACTCTTCGAGGTCCTGCACGAAGTGGACGCGCTGCCCGGCAGGGTTCTTTCTGAGCCAGGCGAGAAGTGCCGCGGATTCCCGATCGAGCAGCCTCGCATGCCTCAGGGTGATTTCGGTTGCCTTGAGCGCGAGCGGCGAATCGACATAGATGTCCATCTCCGGGAGGCGCCCCTGGCGGTAGAGCTCGCCCAGGAGATAGAGCGCCTCCTGCGTGCGGCCCACTGCGAAGGCGGGGATGATCACGTTTCCGCCCTTGCGCGTGAGGGTATCGACGATGGCGTGCTCGAACTCCTGGATCGTCTCCGTCATCGACTTGTGCCGGCGGTTGCCGTAGGTCGATTCGACGAGCAGCACGTCGGCGTGATGGATAGCTGTGGGGTCGCGCACGAGCGGCCGCATCGGCTGCCCCAGGTCACCGGAGAACACGATCGTCTTCTCCGTTCCGTCCTCGGTCACCTTCACTTCGATGAGCGCGGAGCCGAGGATATGACCCGCGTCGAGCCAGCGGCAGCGGATCTGCGCATGCGCTTCGAGCGCGGCGCCGTACTCGACGGCCTTCAGCTGGCGCAGCGCGTGTTCCGCTTCCCTGACCGTATAGAGCGGGGTCGCGTCCTCCTTCCGCCGGGTCGGAGACTCCCGCATCCAATCCGCTTCCTTCTCCTGGATGTAGGCGCTGTCCGGCAGCATCACGCTCAGCAGGTCGCAGGTAGCCGCAGTCGCGTAAATCGGGCCCTTGAAGCCCTCGGCGACGAGCCGCGGCAGCAATCCCGAGTGATCGATGTGCGCGTGGGTGAGGAGCACGAAATCGAGCGTGCGCGGGTCGAACGCGAAGGGTGCGCGGTTGCGGCGCGCGGTCTCGGCGCCGCCCTGGAACATCCCGCAGTCGACGAGAAATCGCGCCGCGGCGGTTTCGACGAGATAGCTCGACCCGGTGACCTCACCGCAGGCGCCGAAGAAGGTAAGCTTCATGCGCGCTCGACGATTTCCAGCGTGCGGGTCGCGAGCAGTTCGATTTCGTCGTCGGAGATCACGTAGGGCGGCATGAAATAGACCGTCGTCCCGAGCGGTCGCAGCAGAAGTTCCCGCTCGAGCGCCTGCGCGAAGCAGCGGCGCGCGAAGTCCCCTCCCGTCGCCCCCACCTCGAAAGCCCAGATCATGCCGGTATTGCGGAAGTCCCTTACCCGCGGATGTGCGGCGAGATTTCGCGTGGCAGCGGTAAGGCGCGCCGACTTCTCGCGATTCGCCTCGATCACGTTATCCCGGTCGAAGATTTCGAGGGTCGCGAGCGCGGCGCGGCAGGCGAGCGCATTGCCGGTGTACGAATGCGAGTGGAGGAACCCCCGCGTCACGTCGTCATCGTAGAACGCCTGGTAGATCGCATCGCGCGTGAGGACGACTGAAAGCGGCAGATAGCCGCCGGTGAGACCCTTGGAGAGGCAGAGAAAGTCGGGCGTGATACCGGCCTGCTCGTGCGCGAAGAAGGTGCCGGTGCGGCCGCAGCCGGTCATGATCTCGTCGGCGATGAGATGCACGCGGTAGCGGTCGCAGAGCGCCCGCGCGCGGCGCAGGTACTCCGCGTCGTACATCGCCATGCCGCCCGCACCCTGGACCAGGGGCTCCACGATGAGCGCCGCGGTTTCAGCGTGATGCGCTTCGAGATGGCGCTCCAGTGCATCGGCGCAGCGTACGGCGTAGTCGCGCGCCGACTCGCCCGCCTCCGCGCGGCGCCAGTCCGGGCTCGGCACCTGCACGCTCTGGGCGAGGAGCGGCGCGTAAGTGTCCTTGAAGAGCGCGACATCGGTCACCGACAACGCGCCGAGCGTCTCGCCGTGATAGCTCCCCGCGAGGCTCACGAAGCGCGTCTTCCGCGCATCGCCGCAATTTCTCCAGTAGTGGAAGCTCATCTTGAGCGCGATCTCGGTGGCCGAGGCGCCATCGCTGCCGTAGAAGCAGTGGCCGAGCGCGCCGCCCGTGCGCTGCGCGAGCCGCTCCGAGAGCAGGACGACCGGCTCGTGCGTGAAGCCCGCGAGCATCACGTGTTCGAGCGTTTCCAGTTGCTCGCGGAGTGCGGCGTTGATGCGCGCGTTGCCGTGGCCGAAGAGATTCACCCACCACGAGCTGATGGCGTCGAGATAGCGGCGGCCGTCGAAATCGTAGAGCCAGCAGCCGTGCGCGCGCGCGATGGGCACGAGCGGCAGCGTCTCGTGCTGCTTCATCTGCGTGCACGGATGCCACACCGCGCGGCGCGTGCGATCTAGCAGCACCTGATTGCGAGTGCTGGTTTGCATTTCCGAGGGAAAACCATTAAAAAAATCGCAGGCCTAAGACAAACGAGCGAGGGAGATTCAGCCGTCTCTAACGCTTGTGGCATCGAAGCGAATTCCTCTGCGCCGCGCTTCTCGCGCATACCTGTCGCTTTTCGACGTCGGTTCACCGCACGTCAACCGTTCGTTTCCCTCTCGCATTTACGGATATGTGTATGGCATCGAACTTGCTGCAGCAGGTTCGGGTCGCTCACGAGTTTAACACCACGAAGGAGGCTGCTTGCCTATGCAGATTCTTGAGCGCATCGAAGACCAGATTGCTGCCACCGGCTTGCCGCTCGTCGGCATCACGCTCGCCGCAGTGCCCTGCCCCGATACGCCCGTCATCCTGACGTTGCACTGGCACGGCTTCATCAAGGAGAAGCTCGCGGAAGTCGAAGAGGCGGACGCCGTTTCGTACACACCCATTCCAAGCTCCGCGCTGCAGTTGAACGAGCGCTGGGAGAACCTCATCGCCGTCGATCGCGCGGCGATGGAAGCGGCGTGGGAGCTCGGCGCGTGGGACGTCGCGCGCGCGGAGCGGCCCGGATGCCTGCGGCCGGGTGCGAGCTCGACCGAGGCGTTCGAATGCCTCCAGGCGTTCGGCTCATTCCCGTACGGCATCAACGGCCAGCAGGTGGTGGTGGCGGATGCTCCCGACGCCGACGATCTCGTCCAGCTCGCGGCCGACCGTGGTTACCTCATGTGGATGTTCCGGCCGGTGAGCGGCGGAATCTGGGCCGACTATGCCGATGACGTGACGCTCACGCCGGAAGGGCGCCGGCCTCCGCCCTGCCCGCTGCGGCCGATTCCGCCAGCCTGCGTCGGCAAGCGCAAGACGGTCTACCGCTTCGGCGTCCCGTCCGGAACCCCTGCGCTGACCAACTAGATAAATAAGAACCAGCAACAGAGGTACGATTAAAAAGTGTGTAAATGAGGAAGGCGGCGTAGCCTTTCGGTTGGAACTTTGATTTCAACCAACGCCCGGTTGACGCCGGGGTGAAAGGAGACGCCACCCATGAAAGAGAAGATCACG
>Ga0209172_10000345_pt1 | contig 132560 bp, 132 predicted proteins | sample LarsenN4metaG_FD_184113 | JGI IMG/M metagenome (GOLD analysis project Ga0209172, IMG submission 184113) | Hot spring sediment bacterial and archeal communities from British Columbia, Canada, to study Microbial Dark Matter (Phase II) - Larsen... ... | reverse complement strand
AGCCACAGGCGTCAACCTCCAACGCGTCCAACCAGCGTTCCAGACAAATCCCCGCCGTAAACCCGGCCGATGCTTCACGCCCGTTGTCGAAAGACCGTCGCCGCGCAACTATGGCGAATAAAGCGGGCTAGCCGGGCGTCTCCGCCAGGATGGCCAGCGCCTGGGCGTGCAGGCGCCGGTCGCCGGCAGCAACGATGCGCCCGCCCTCGCCGGCCGGGCCGCCCCGCCAAGTGGTGACGATGCCGCCGGCGGCCTCGATGATGGGGATCAGCGCCGCCACGTCGTAGGACTTGAGGCCCGCTTCGACGATCAGGTCGATGTGGCCTGCCGCCAGCAGGCAGTAGCCGTAGCAGTCGCCGCCGAAGCGGGTCATGCGCGCCCGCGCCTTCAATGCCTCGAAGGCCTCGCGCTCGGGTCCGGGGGAGAAGAGGTCGGGGTGGGTGGTGGTCAGGATCGCCTCGTCGAGGCGCCCGCAGGGCCGAGTTGCGAGCCTGCGGGCCCTGGCGCCGGGCCCCCGCCAGCGCGCGTGCCGCCCATCCGACCAGAAGCGCTCGCCGGTGAATGGCTGGCTCATGAGGCCCAGCACCGGCCGTGGCCCCTCCAACAAGCCGATTAGGGTGCCCCACAGGGGCGAGCCTGTGATGAAGGCGCGTGTGCCGTCGATGGGGTCTATCAGCCAGCGATAGGGCCCCTTGCCGGCAATGGTGCCGTACTCCTCCCCAACCACTCCATGCTCCGGGAAGCGGGCCTGCACCGCCTCGCGGATGGCCCGCTCTGCTGCCCGATCAGCCGCCGTGACGGGGTCGAAGCCCGCGTGTGCCGACTTGTTCTCGACCGCGAGCGGCCGGCGGAAGTAGGGCAGGACTGCCCGTCCGGCAATGTCTGCCAGTACGTGAGCGAACTCGACGTGGGCCTTGCTCGCCGCCCGGGCAGCGCCCACTTGGTTGGTCCTCATGCTGGCTCGCATCGATCGGCCGGTTTGTCCACTCAATACACAAGCCTCGTTGCAAAGTCCCCACAGCGCGACGCCAACTCCTGTAGAGGTTTAACGAAGTTCGTTGCGTCCTGGCCACACTTGTGCTGAGTTTCCGCCTGAGCCGTATGGCCGCAGTTGCAGCGCACCACGAATACGCCCATATGCCGTGCACCGGCAGCGTCGGCCCATGGCCGATGTGCCGTAGCCCACCTTGGGCGTTTCCTCCCTAGACTTGGGCCGTTCGACTGCTTCGAGCGGCCCCTTCTTTGTGCGCGCCGCCCATCACAGTGGGGCCAGCCGCGCACCCATGCCGCAGCCTCGTTTCTGCAATGCAAAAGGAATCACTTGCATTTTGTGCGCCGCACATCTAGATAAGCGTCGCGAGGCCGACGACCTGTCGTCGGTTTCGTTGCCCTCCTTGGGCGTTTCCTCCCTAGACTTGGGCCGCACGGTTCTCCGCGCGGCCCCTTTTATTTGTATGCCCTGGCTGGAGTTCCAGCCTCTGCGTGACACCGCTTGGCAACTGGCGGTGGCCTTGCCCGCCCGCTGGCTTGCGCATGCACCCGTGAACGACGCTGGCTATTGCGTTGCAATATCCCCACTGGGCCCAGCTTGCGGGCGCTACTCGGCAGCAGCCCGCTTTTCGAGCAGCAACGGAAGCGCGGCGAACACCTTGGCTGCAACCTCGGCGAGCGTGCGGGCGAGGGCGGGGAACTGCGGGCCCTTGGTCAGAGTGGCCTCGTCCAGGTAGAGGCCACGGTTGATCTCGAGCTGTAGCGACTGCACGCCGCGCGCCGGGTTGCCGTAGTACTCGGTTATGAAGCCGCCAGCATAGGGCCGGTTTACCTGCACCTCGTAGCCCATGCCCTGCAGCAGGTCGCGGATGAAGCGGGTGAGCTTGGCATCGCAAGATGCGCCGAAGCGGTCGCCGAGCACGAAGTGCGGCCGTCCGCCGGCCGCCTGGGCGCTGGAGGCGGAGGGCATGGAGTGGCAGTCGATCAGGACGGCGATGCCGAAACGGCGGCGGGTGGCCTGCAGCAGGTCGGCGAGGGCGGCGTGGAACGGCCGGTAGAGCCGCTCTATGCGCTCGAACGCGGCCCCGACGGGCAGCCTCTCGCGATAGATCTCCTCCGTATCGGCGACGATGCGGGCGATGGTGCCGAGCCCACCCACCACACGGGCTGACTGGGTATTGGCGAAATCGGGCAGGCGGCCGGTGAATAGTTCGGGGTCGAGCTCGTAGGGCTCGCGGTTGACGTCGAGGTAGGCGCGCGGGAAGCGGGCGGCAATGAGGGGCGCGCCGAGGCCCACGACCGGCTCGAACAGCTCGTCGACGTAGCAGTCCTCCGACTTGCGCAGCGTGTGGGCGTCGAGCCGCGAGGCCTCCAGGAACGCCTTGGGATAGATGCGCCCCGAGTGCGGGGAGCAGAACACCACCGGCGCCAGCTGCTCCGCCGGACGCATGAGGGTGTAGGGCGGCGTCAACTCGGCAAGAATGGAGGCGCGTTCGGTGGCGGACATGTGAGGTGGAAGCTGGCTGCGAGGCGTGTCGAACGAAGGCGAATCCGGCCCTGCGGGCCCTGCATCCCAGGACTGTGCCAAGGGCGGGCCCGCCTGTCCATGCATCCCGTGCCGCATCCGGGGAAGACTCTGTGAGGACCCTCCTCCGCCGGTGTCCCGGACCGCCGGACAGCCGCTTCATGTCTCGTTTACCAAAATAGCGCCAGATTCCTCCGGCATCGCCGCCTGGCCCCAGAGTTGCAGTGCGCAGGGAGCTTTCGCCGTCACCCGTCCTCCTTCGATCCGGGCCGTGATCCGTCATGACCGCAAAGCCTTCGCGCATGCCCGCAAAGCGCATCCTGCTTGCCGAGGACGACGAGTCCATGCGCGGGTTCCTGGAGCGCGCGCTGACCAAGGCCGGCTACCAGGTGATCGCGTTCGCCAATGGCAAGGACGCGCATGAGCGCCTGCAGGAGGAGCCCTTCACGCTGCTTTTGACCGATATCGTCATGCCGCAGATGGACGGCATCGAGCTCGCCCGGCGCGCCGCCGAGCTCGACCCCGAGCTCAAGATCATGTTCATCACCGGCTTTGCCGCGGTCACCCTGAACACCAGCTCGCGGCCGCCCAGGGATGCCCGCGTGCTGTCCAAGCCGTTCCACCTCAAGGACCTCGTGCGCGAGATCGATCGGCTGTTGGCGGCCTGACCCGTCGAGGCACCGGGCCGGCTCGCTTGCCACCCCCTGCGTTTGCCGATATTAGGACGGTCGCAATCCCAAGCGGGGCCCGGCGGAGAGGGCGCGTAGCTCAGCGGTAGAGCACTACCTTGACATGGTAGGGGTCACAGGTTCGATCCCTGTCGCGCCCACCAGCGGGCGATCCCATCGAGAAGGCATCGGCCAATGAAGGTCAGGAACTCGCTCAAATCGCTGCGCTCCCGCCACCGCGACAACCGTCTGGTGCGGCGCCGCGGCCGCGTCTACATCATCAACAAGACCAACCGGCGCTACAAGGCGCGCCAGGGCTGAGGCCCATTCCCAGGTCGACGCGGTGAAGCGACGGGGGCGGTCTTTTGACCGCCCCAATGCTGCCGGGGTATGCTGCCAGCATGCTGGTCATGCCCTTCCGATTCTTCCTTGGTGCCGCGCTCGCCCTCGCGCTTGGGGCGGCCGTTCTGCCGGCGCCCGCGGCCCGGGCCCAGGCTCAGGCCCAGGGGCTCAAGGCGCCGCATCGCGGCTCGACCCTGCCCAAGACGCCGGCCGAGCGCGAGAAGATGCTTTCCGATCTCTACGCGCTCCTTGCCACCGCCGACGACGAGGAGGCCGCCAAGGCCATCGCCGATGCTATCGAGCGCGTCTGGCTGCACTCAGGCAGCGCCACTGTCGATCTGCTCATGGAGCGCTACGCCAAGGCGATGGCGGACAAGAAGCACGATCTAGCCCTGAAGCTCCTCGACCGCGTGGTGGAGCTCGCTCCCGACTTCACCGAGGGCTGGAATCGCCGCGCCTACGTCTATTTCGTCAAGAGCGATGTGGAGCGGGCTCTGGGCGACCTACGCCGCACGCTGGCGCTCGATCCCAACCACTACAAGGCGCTCGACGGCCTCGGCCAGATCCTGCGCGAGATGGGGCAGAAGAAGGCTGCTCTCAAGGTATTCAAGCAGCTTCTCGACGTGCACCCCTACTGGTCGGGGGCCAAGCAGGCGGTCGAGGAGCTTGAGCGCGAGGTCGAGGGCCAGGACCTCTGACGCCGGCCGCCGGCCGATCGCTGCCGGCAACAGCCCGCCCGATACACGAAGCCGTTGACAACTCGGGTGCGCGGCGCCTCGGCCCTGGCGGCGCAGCCCTGCCCTTGCTAAGGGAGCGCGAGGCCGGATCAGGTTCATGGCCGTGCTCAGGATCGATTATCTGCAGGTGCCGGGGATTCCCGCCCTCTCCTTCGAGGTGGCGGCGCACGAGTGCCTCGCCGTCGAAGGCCCCTCCGGCTCGGGCAAGACGCGCCTGCTGCGCGCCATTGCCGACCTCGACCCGGCCCAGGGCTACATCTATCTGGAAGGCGTGGAGCGGCGCGAGCTGCCGGCTCCGCAGTGGCGCCGGCGCGTTCGCTACGTGGCGGCCGAGCCAGCCTGGTGGGCGGCGACGCCGCGCGAGCACCTACCGGCAACGCCGCGGCTCGAGCGGCTCCTGATCTCGCTCGGCCTCGAGCCGGCCATGCTCGACCGGCCCGTCGCTGAGCTTTCCACCGGCGAGCGCCAGCGCCTCGGTCTTGTCCGGGGCGTGGCCGACGAGCCCGGCGTGCTGCTGCTCGACGAGCCCACGTCAGCGCTCGACACGCAGGCCTCCGCGCTCGCCGAGGAGCTCATCCGCTTTCAGCTTCTGGCCGGACGGGTTGTTATCCTCGTCAGCCACGATGCCCAGCAGATTGCGCGCCTGGCGCACGCCCGCCTGCAGCTGGCCGGGCCGGCGCCGGCGCTCCGGCCGCGACAGGTGAGCGCTGCCGCATGACGTACGTTGAGCTGTCCGCGCTCGATCTGGCCCTCGCCGCGGTGCTGCTGCTCGTCAACGGTGCCATCTCGCTCGTCTTAGGCCTGCGGCTGGAGGCGAGCCTCGCGATCGCCGCCGTCCGCATGGCTGTTCAGCTCGCCGCCGTCGGCTTCATTCTGAAGCTCGTCTTTGCGCAGACCTCGCCGGTGTGGACGCTGGTCATCGCCCTCGCCATGGTTCTCGTTGCCGGCTACGAGCTGCTGCAGCGGCAGGAGCGGCGCTTTGCCGGCTGGTGGGCTTATGGTCTTGGCAACGGCACGCTGCTGCTGGTGGGCGGGCTTGCCACGCTCTATGCGCTGACGGTGGTCGTGGGGCCGGAGCCGTGGTATGCGCCCCGCTACGTGGTGCCCATTCTGGGCATGGTGCTCGGCAACACCCTCACTAGCGTCAGCCTGGCCCTGCAGACGCTGACCGAAAACGCCGAGCGCGAGCGGGCGGCCATCGAGGCGCGCATCGCCCTCGGCGCGGCCCGCTTCGAGGCCTTCGGCCATGTCCTGCGGCGGGCGATCCGCACCGCCGTCACGCCGCTCCTCAACGCCATGAGCGTGGCCGGTATCGTCACGCTGCCGGGCATGATGACCGGCCAGATCCTGGCCGGCGCCGACCCCATCGAGGCCGCCAAGTACCAGATCATGATCATGTTCGTGCTCACGGGTGCGGCCGGCCTCGGCGCCCTGGCCGCCGCGCTCGGCGGCGTGCTCCTGCTCAGCGACGCTCGCCACCGCCTCCGGCTCGACCGGCTCAGCGCCGCGCCGCGAGCAGCGACAGGGTGAGGCAGGCGAGCGCCGCGAAGGTCAGCACTGCCCCGGCCGCGTGCGCGTATTCCCACTGGCGTCGCAGGTCGAGCCAGTTGGCAGGGGCCGTCGTCCAGTTGGCGGTCGCCTGATTGGCCGGATAGGTCCACACCAGGAAGATCGCCAGGGTAGCGAAAAGAAGCACCGTGGCGAGCAGCGCCGGGCGGAACGCCGCCGGCTCGCCGCGCACCAGCACGGCGTGGACGGCGTTGAGCAGGATGGCGCCGATCAGCGCGACCCCGAACAGCGCCCAGCCGCGGTAGATGCTCTGCACGGTGAAATAGGCCTCGCGCGCAAGTCCGATCTTGTTGGGCAGCTCGAACAGGTGCGCCCCCGCTGGTACCAGCGCGAGTGCTGTCAGCATCATGGCTGCAAACTGCACCGCCTTGCCCATTTCCCGACTCCTTTCTCTTCTGCCGACCGTTGCCGGGTGAACGGCGGCGCCGGTACGCCGTTCCAGAGGCAGCGCATCCGCCGGCCACGGTCCGATGCCGCTAGCTTTCGCTCTGCCCGCCCGCGGCACGATAGCGCGCCGTCGCTGCCTCGTTGGGCGGATAGAGGCCGGGCAGCGCGGCGCCCGACTCCACCTCGCGCATGATCCAGGCTTCGAGCCGCTCCTGCTCGCTGGCCAGCTCCGCCACCTCCCGCGCCAGCGCCGAAGGAATGACCACCGCGCCGTCGCCGTCGGCCAGCACGACGTCGTCGGGCATCACGGCCACGCCGCCGCAGCCGATAGGCTCCTGCCAGCCGACGAAGGTGAGGGCGACCACCGACGGCGGCGCGGCGGCAGCTTGGCACCACACGGGCAGGCCGGTGGCAAGAACGCCCGCCGCGTCACGCACCGCTCCGTCGGTGACGAGTGCCGTCACGCCCCGCTTCTTCATGCGCGCGCACAGGATGTCGCCGAAGATGCCGGCAGCGGTCAGCCCCATGGCATCGACGACGGCGACGGCTCCCTCCGGCATCGCCTCGATGGCGGCGCGCGTCGACCTGGGCGAGGTCCAGGACGCGGGCGTTGCGAGGTCCTCCCGCGCCGGTACGAAGCGCAGCGTGAAGGCCGGCCCCGCCACCCTCGGCTGGTCAGGCCCGAGGGGCCTCGTGCCCCGCATCCACACGCTGCGCAGGCCTTTCTTGAGCAGCACGGTGGTGACGGTTGCGGTCGAGACGGCGGCGAGCGCGCGCAAGCTTGCCGGATCGAGGGTCATGGCAATCTCCTCTCGGGGAGCGGACACGCGGTCGGCGCGGCAGGCGTGCCGGCTCACGCGGCGGCGGCGAGGCCGTCCACCAGCTGCACGATGTCGCGCATGATGGCATTGAGCTGGAAGTCCTTGGGCGTGTAGACGGCGGCCACGCCGGCGCGCCTGAGCGCCGCCGCGTCGTGCGGGGGGATGATGCCGCCCACCACCACCGGCACCTCCTCGAGGCCCTCGCTCCGCAGCCTCTCCATCACCTCGCCGACCAGCGGCACGTGGCTACCCGACAGGATCGAGAGCCCGATCACGTGCACGGATTCCTCCACTGCCGCGCGCACGATCTGCGCCGGCGTGAGCCTGATGCCCTCGTACACCACCTCCATGCCGCAGTCCCGCGCGCGCACCGCGATCTGCTCGGCGCCGTTGGAATGGCCGTCGAGGCCCGGCTTGCCGACAAGCAGCTTGAGCCGGCGGCCGAGCCGCGCCGACACCCTCTCCACCTCCTCGCGCAGCGCGCCCAGGCTCGCATCGGCGCTCGCGGCCACGCCGCCCGCGATGCCGGTCGGCGCACGGTACTCGCCGAACACCGCGCGCAGCGCGGCGCCCCACTCGCCGGTGGTCACCCCGGCTTTGGCGCAGGCGATCGACGGATCCATGATGTTGCGGCCGTCCCTCGCCGCCCGCTCGAGGTCGGCGAGCGCTGCCGCCACGGCCGCCGCGTCGCGCTGGGCGCGCCAGGCCTGGAGCCTCGCCACCTGCTCGGCCTCGATGGCGGGGTCGATCGCCTCCACCGTGCCGCCGCCCGTCGACAGGGGCGAAGGCTCGCTCTCCGTCCATCGGTTGACGCCGACCACGACCTGCTCACCCGCCTCGATGCGGCGCACACGCTCCGTATTGCTCTCCACAAGCGCGCGCTTCATGTAGTCGATGGCCGCCACCGCCCCGCCCATCGCCGCGATCCGCGCCAGCTCCGCCTTGGCTGCCGACTTCAGCTCGTCGACCTTGCGCCGGATCACCACCGAGCCCTCGAAAATGTCGGGGTACTCCAGCAGGTCGGTCTCGTAGGCGAGGATCTGCTGCATCCGGATCGACCACTGCTGGTCCCACGGCCGCGGCAGGCCCAGCGCCTCGTTCCAGGCCGGCAGCTGCACGGCACGGGCCCGCGCGTCGCGCGAGAGCGTCACGGCCAGCATCTCGAGGAGGATGCGGTAGACATTGTTCTCCGCCTGCGACTCGGTGAGCCCCAAAGAGTTCACCTGCACGCCGTAGCGGAACAGGCGATGCTTGGGGTCGGTGACGCCGTAGCGCTCGGCGGTGATATCGCTCCACAGCTCGGCAAAGGCTCGCATCTTGCAGATCTCGGTGATGAACCGCAGGCCCGCGTTGACGAAAAACGAGATGCGCCCCACCACCGCGCCGAAGGCGTTCGACGCCACCTCGCCCGACGTCTTCACTGCATCGAGGACGGCCTGGGCATTGGCGAGCGCGAAAGCAAGCTCCTGCACCGGCGTGGCGCCCGCCTCTTGCAGGTGGTAGGAGCAGACGTTGACCGGGTTCCACCTCGGCATCTCGCGGCAGGTGAAGACGATCGTATCCTTGGTGAGCCTGAGCGAGGGCTCGGGCGGGAACACGTAGGTGCCGCGCGACAGGTACTCCTTGATGATGTCGTTCTGGATCGTGCCGCTCAGCCTGTGTCTGGGGGTACCCTGCTCGTCGGCTGCGGCCACATAGAGCGCGAGCAGCCACGCCGCCGTGGCGTTGATGGTCATGGAGGTATTCATCTCGCCGAGCGGGATGCCGGCGAGGAGCGTGCGCATGTCGCCCAGATGCGAGACCGGCACGCCCACTTTTCCCACCTCGCCGCGCGCGAGCTCATGGTCGGCGTCGTAGCCGGTTTGGGTGGGCAGGTCGAAGGCGATCGAAAGCCCAGTCTGCCCCTTGGCCAGGTTTCTGCGGTAGAGCTCGTTGGACTTGGCTGCAGTGGAGTGTCCCGAGTAGGTGCGTATCAGCCACGGCTTGTCGCGTTCCGGCAGTTCCGCTGCTGGGAGTGCGCCCCTGGGCCGGGTCATGGCATGTTCCTTGTTCGCAACCGCGAGATCGGCCAGCCTAGCGAGGCTGGGCGCGGGCGCAAGCTTGGTCGCCAATCGCGATCGCGCGCGAGCTCGGGCGCTCATCTAGCCGGCTTGGCCTGACGGGGATGCCGTCCGATCAGGCGCTCGCGCAGGCCCGCCAACGCTGCGACGAGGCAGGTGCCGACCATGGTGCCCGCAATGGCCGCCATGATCGTCCACATGAGCCATTCGTCAAGCTTCTTCGGATTATACGTTTGCTGCAAAGTAATGGCATAGTTTGCCACGACCGAGAAGAAGACGAGAACCGGATATACGAAAACTATCATGGGCGGATTGGCCATGTAATCCTTGATGAAATAACAGGCCAGCCCGCACAGCGCAGCGATGACCAGCAGTGTCATCCAGTCCACCGCCAGAATACCCTCTGCGTGTTTGACGAGGAACTCCATGGGGCTGCTCCGCTGCTTTCGGCCGGGGCTGCCGGCGGCGCCCGGCCGGGTGGCGGCGACAAGCCTAACAACCAGCCCTTAAGGGCCCATTAGCGGGCTGATTTGCAGCCCACTTGCACAAAATTTGCCTTGAGCGGACACGTGTTCTATTCGACTCTTCGGCAGTGCAGCATCGAACGCGCCGAACCGGCGCACATGGGGAGTGGTGGCGTCATGGCAGCACGGACCAAAGCCGCACCGCGCAACAGGGCCGCACCGGCCCGCTCATCCGCAGCACCTGGCGACCCTGCTGCCCCCACACCGAGCGGCGGGCCCTCGCCCTCGCCTGCGGCTGGGCGCTCGCTCAAGGACCTCTACGAGGTCGGGGAGATCCCCCCTCTGGGGCACGTGCCCAAGCGGATGTACGCATGGGCCATCCGCAAGGAGCGGCACGGGCCGCCGGACCAGGCCATGCAAATCGAGGTGGTGCCGACCTGGGAGCTCGACAGCCACGACGTGCTCGTCCTCGTGATGGCCGCCGGTGTCAACTACAATGGCGTGTGGGCCTCGCTCGGCAAGCCCATCACCCCGCTCGACGTGCACAAGCATCCCTACCACGTCGCCGGCTCCGACGCGTCCGGCATCGTTTACGCGGTCGGCTCCAAGGTGAAGCGCTGGAAGGTCGGCGACGAGGTCGTCATCCACTGCAATCAGGACGACGGCGACGACGAGGAGTGCAACGGCGGCGATCCGATGTTCTCGCCCTCCCAGCGCATCTGGGGCTACGAGACGCCGGACGGCTCCTTTGCCCAGTTCTGCCGTGTGCAGGACCGCCAGCTGATGGAGCGGCCCAGGCACCTGACCTGGGAGGAGAGCGCCTGCTACACTCTGGTGCTGGCCACCGCCTACCGCATGCTATTCGGTCATCGGCCACACGTGCTTCGCCCCGGCCACAATGTCCTGGTGTGGGGTGCCTCTGGGGGCCTCGGCTCGATGGCCGTGCAGCTCATCGCCACCTCGGGCGCCAACGCCATCGGCGTCGTCTCGGACGACGACAAGCGCGATTTCGTCATGCAGCTCGGCGCCCGCGGCGTGATCAACCGCACCAGGTTCAACTGCTGGGGCGAGCTGCCCAAGGTCGGCACGCCCGACTACGACGCCTGGTTCCGAGAGGTGCGCAAGTTCGGCGCCGCCATCTGGGAGATCACGGGCAAGGGCAACAACGTCGACTTCGTGTTCGAGCACCCGGGTGCCGCGACGTTCCCGGTGTCCGTGTTCGTGGTCAAGCGGGGCGGCATGGTGGTGATCTGCGCCGGCACCACCGGCTACAACCTCACCATGGACGCGCGCTATCTGTGGATGCACCAGAAGCGCGTGCAGGGCTCCCACTTCGCCAACCTCCTGCAGGCCGCCCAGGCCAACAAGCTGGTGGTGGAGCGGCGCATCGATCCGGCCATGTCCGAGGTCTTCCCGTGGGAGCAGATCCCCAAGGCGCACACGCGCATGTGGAGGAACGAGCACAAGCCGGGCAACATGGCCGTGCTGGTGAGCGCCCCCATCACGGGCCTCAGGACATTCGAGGACGCCCAGGAAGAAAGCCGCAAGCGGTTCGCGTGAGCACCGCTCGCGCTCTGCACGTGAGCGCTTGCCGTCGCCCGCGTCCGGGCCGGACAGAGAGACAATTGGCTCCGCGGGCAGGATTCGAACCTGCGACCAGCCGGTTAACAGCCGGCTGCTCTACCGCTGAGCTACCGCGGAATGACCGATGCCTCAGGGTTGTGGCCTCTTAGCAAGTCGTGGGGGCTCCGCCAAGACCCAATAGGCCGCCGGGCCAGACCTGCCCTCATCGTGCGGCCTCATCGCCTGGCCAGCGCTTACCTCACCGCCTCGACCAGCGCCGGCGCCGGGTAGGGCTTGGTCAGCACGACCAGGGGCCGCGCCGCCTTGGCACGCTCCAGCGTCTCCGGTCGTCGTGGGCGGTGACGAACAGGCGGCGTCGCCTGGACTGTCGACCAGGCGGTGGAGGTGGCTGCGCGGGAAGAGGCCGGCACTCGCGCTCGAAGGCGACGCGGGCGCTTGCTGCGGTGGGCTTGCCTATCTCCAGCCGTCCCCAGCATGGTGGTCCGCAGCTGGCCACAGCGAGCCGCAGCCGGCCGACGCGGTGCGGGGAGGAACGGGTGCCTCCCGGGGGATGGAGGCACCCGCACCGTCCATGCGCCTCAGCTGGGGGAGAGGCGCTGCGCAGGTCCCGTCGGGGGAGGGCGACGGGATGCGCCCGAAGAACGAACGTGCCGCCCGAGGGTTCCCGTCGCGCCGGAGTGCAAGGCGCAGGAACCGCGCCGATGGACGCGAGTTCTGCCTCCGCAAGCCATAACCCTGAGCCGACCAATGGCACGCAAGTCCCACAAGGGGACTATCGACCGGCAGCAGCGCGAGAACGCCGACGACCGGTGGGCGTGGCTTGTCATCGCCCTGATCCTGTGCACGGCCAGTCTGGCGCTGTGGCTGGTGCTGCTTCTCGAGAGCCGCGGCGGCTACTAAGGCCGAGCCGCGACGCGCGGCCGCAGGAGGCGCCGCTGCGCCTTGTCTTCGATGGCTGAATGCCCGGTGTGCTGGAGGCCACGCCCGGAATCGAACCGGGGTGCGCGGATTTGCAGTCCGCTGCGTCACCACTCCGCCACGTGGCCTTCTGCGCGGAGCATGTATCACGCGCGCTTCCGGCGTGGCAATGGCACCGCCTGGCAGGGGTGCAGGTGCCTTGCACAGGGCGCGTTGCTCCCCCGGTCGCCGGCAGGCAGCGGCGCGTCGATTTGATCGGCACGGCTGGTCCCGCCTGGGCTGGCTTCCCCCATGCGCTCCGGGCTAAGGTGCGCGCGGCGCGGGGAGTCCGCGCCGGCGCCACAGCTATCCAGATCCGCCAGATCCCCATGACCGACAGCCGGCAGCAGCGCATCAACATGGTCGAGAGCCAGGTGCGTCCGAGCGACGTCACGGACCGGCGCATCCAGCGCGCCATGCTGGACGTGCCGCGCGAGGCCTTTGTGCCGGAGGAGATGCGGCCTCTGGCCTACATGGACGGCGCCGTGCCGGTGACGGATGCAGGCCCAGGCGGGGCGGCGCGGCGCGCCCTCTTGGCCCCGCGCACGTTCGCCAAGCTGGTCCAGCTGGCAGAGATCGAGCCTGATGCGGTGGTCCTGGATGTGGGCTGCGCCACCGGCTACTCGGTGGCCGTATTGGCGCGGCTTGCCAAGGCTGTGGTCGGCGTCGAGGCCGACGCGGCCCTCGCTGCCCGGGCCGCCGCAAACCTGCGCGCTCTCGGCGTCGCCAACGCGATAATCATCGAGGGGCCGCTGCAGGCGGGCGCGCCCGCGCACGCGCCATTCGATGCGATCCTGCTGGAGGGCGCAGTGGCTGACGTGCCGCAAGACCTGATCGGCCAGCTCAAAAGCGGCGGGCGGCTGGTGGCGATCGTGGCTGAGGACAGCTTCGGCCGCGCGCAGGTGTGGCGGCGCAGCGGCAAGATCTCGGACCGGTCGCCGGCCTTCGACGCCGGGGCGCCGCCGCTTCCCGGATTTGGCCGCCAGGCGCAGTTCAGCCTCTAGCACAGAGCCTCCGCAGCCGGGCTTGGCCTTCCTGGCACTCCTGGTTGATGGGCCGGTGTTGAAAGCCGGCAACTGCGCAGGAAAATCGCCGCCGCGCGGCGATTGGTTTGCCGTTTCAACGCGTTGGTTATGGAATAACCGCAGGGGAGCGAGAAATCGAATCGTCGTGCGAATCGCCCTGGCTGGGTAAGCTGGAGGCAGTCTGAATTCGAGTGGAAGGGTAGCGGACCAGCGGACTTTAGCGCGGGCGCGGCCGGACTCGAGATAGAGCGCTGGATCGGGGGAAACTCGTGAGATTTGGCGAGATGCAGGGGCTGCGGCGGTGTGGAGCCGGGCTGGCCGCCGCGTTGCTGGGCGGCGCCTTTGCCACGCTGCCCGCGGTTCGCGCCGAGGCGGAGACCTTGAAGGAGGCCCTGGCGGCCGCCTATCGCTTCAACCCGCGGCTTGACGCGGCGCGGGCCACGCAGCGGGCCACCGACGAGGAGGTGCCGCGGGCCCTGTCGGGCTATCGGCCCTCGGTCAACGGCTCGGCCGACGTCAGCTACGAGAAGCAGATCACCGACGGCCCGTTGACACACACCAACACCGAGACCCTGCCGCGGGGATACACGATTGGCGCGGTGCAGCCGCTGTTCCGCGGCTTCCGCACGGTCAATGCGGTGAGCGCGGCCGAGGCCAACGTGCGGGCCGGGCGGGAAACCCTGAGGCTCGCGGAGCAGAGCGTGCTGCTCGAGGCAGTCACCGCCTACATGGACGTGGTGCGCGACCAGTCGATCGTGCGCCTGCGCGAGAACAACGTCACCGTGCTCACGCGCGACCTGCGCGCCACCCAGGATCGCTTCAATGTCGGCGAGGTGACCCGAACCGATGTGGCGCAGGCCCAGGCACGTCGTGCGGCCGCCGTCGCCGCCCTCGATGTCGCCCGGGCCAACCTCAAGACCAGCCGCGCCACGTTCGAGCGCGTCATCGGCCACCCGCCGAGCAATCTCGTCGAGGCACGCGCTACCACGCTGGCGGCGGGGACCCTCAACGACAACATCGAGATCGCGGCACGCGAGAGCCCGAGCGTGGTGGCGGCGCTCTACCGCGAGCAGGCCGCCCGCTTCAATATCGACCTGATCAGGGGCGAGCGCCTGCCGACGGCTCAGCTCGAAGCGAACTACACCAAGCGCCTCGATCCCTCCGCTTCGATCAACGAGACGGAGACGACCATGGTCACCGGCAGGCTGACGGTACCCTTCTACACGGGCGGCGAGGTGGAGGCGCGCGTCCGCCAGGCCAAGCACACCCACATCCAGCGCCTGCAGGAGATCGAGCAGGCTCGCACCGAGGTGCAGGCGCAGGTGGTGACCGCGTGGTCCCAGCTGCAGGCGGCCAAGGCTGCCGTCGAGTCGGACACCACGGCGGTGGAGGCGAACCGCATCGCGCTCGCCGGCGTGCGCGAGGAGGAGCGGGTCGGACAGCGCACGCTGCTCGATGTGCTCAACGCCGAGCAGGAGCTGCTGAACTCCGAGGTCAACCTGGTGACCGACCGCCGCAATCTCGTCGTGGCTTCCTACACGCTGCTCTCGACCATCGGGCGCCTCAACGCCCAAGAGCTGGGCCTTGCCGGCCTCATCTACGACCCGGAGGCGCATTATCACGAGGTGCGCCGAAAGTGGTTCGACGTCCGGATCACCCACTCCGACGGCCGCCGGGAGGTCCTCGAGGCTCCGCCACCGCCGCCGGCCCAGCGCAGGCCCGCGAAGTAAGGAGCGATTTGCGTGCGCTGGCCCTGCGGCGGCGCTACGCTGGTGCGCCGCCCGAGCCTCCGCTATAGAAGGGCGGGGCTGAACGACACAAGAGCGCTGCTGCGACTGGCCTAGGCTGCTGGGGCGCCGGTCTCCATGCGCGGCAGCGAGCGAGGTGCGGCGATGACCAAGCCAGATGCGGCTGGGGCCAAGAGCCTGGAAGAGATACTCGCCTCTATCCGCAAGAGCCTTGCCGAGCAGACCGCCGGGCAGCCGAATCCGCCCGCGCCTGCGGTGGCGGCCAAGCCCACGGCGCCGACGCAGGGTGCCCACGGCTCGTCCGCCGCGTCCGTGAGCGACGCGGCGTCGCTGCTGTCCGGAAAGTTGGCCGGAGCCCTGCAGGCCAGCCCGGCCAACGGCCCGGCCTTCGACGACGATCTGGAGCGCTTGCTGGCGCCCGAGACAGGAAAAGCGGCCATCGCGCCGGAACAGCCTGGAGGGCCTGCCCCGGGCCCCGCTGCATCCGAGGCCGGGGGGGACCCCTGGTGGGTCCTCACCCAGCCGCCCCAGTCCGCCCCTGCCGGTGAGGGAAAGGCCAACGGCGCGGCCCACGCGCGCTCCGAGCCCGCCGCCGAGGAGGAGGTCAAGCTCTCCCGACCCGAGGTGCTGCGCGCCTCGCTGCCGCCGCTATTCGTGGCGGAGACACGGGAGACGTCAGCGGCCCTGTCTGCGGCCGCCAGTGCCCTGCCGGCGGGGGAGGCTTCCGGCGCTCAGGCAAAGGCGCCAGGGCCTAATCCCAGGTCCTCGCCGACGGAGGATGGCGCGGGCCGGCGCGTGGGATTGGGGCCGCACCTGTCGGGTGCACCGCATCCAGCGCCGGGCATTGGGCAGGAGGCCGCGGCTGCAACCGGCCATGCCGCCACGGCGGTGCGTCCCGGGGCTCCTTCCCCAGGAGCGCTCGAGCGCACCATTGCCGAGCTGCTCGAGCCTGTCATCCGCAATTGGCTCGACACCAACCTGCCGCGCCTGGTGGAGAAGGTGGTCCGCGAGGAGGTAGTGAAGGCCATCGCTGCCGAGCGCGGCGCACCGAAAGTGTGAGCGCGCCGCACAGTCGTCCCCAGCGCGCCACGGTGGTTGACAGCGCGCGTACACGCGCCCTAGGAGCGGCATCTCGCATAACCCGCAGCCATTGCCGTCCCAATGCTCGAGAAGACCTATCAGCCCGCCGACATCGAACCCCGTATCCACGAGGCCTGGATGCGGGCGGACGCCTTCAGCGCGGGCCGCCCGGAGCGGGCGCAGGCCGAGCCCTACTGCATCGTCATCCCGCCGCCCAATGTGACCGGCTCGCTGCACATGGGGCACGCGCTCAACAACACGCTGCAGGACATTCTCTGCCGCTTCGAGCGCATGCGCGGCCGGGACGTGCTCTGGCAGCCGGGAACCGATCATGCGGGCATCGCCACCCAGCTGGTCGTCGAGCGGCAGATGATGGAGCGCCAGGAGCCCGACCGGCGCAGGATCGGGCGCGAGAGGTTCCTTGAGAAGGTGTGGGCGTGGAAGGCCGAGAGCGGCGGCACCATCATCAATCAGCTGAAGCGGCTCGGCTGCTCGTGCGACTGGGAGCGCGAGCGCTTCACGATGGACGAGGGCCTGTCCCGTGCCGTTCTCAAGGTGTTCGTCGATCTTTATAACCAGGGGCTGATCTACAAGGACAAGCGCCTCGTCAACTGGGACCCGGAGTTCCAGAGCGCCATCTCCGACCTCGAGGTCGACATGGTCGAGGTCAAGGGCAGTCTGTGGCACTTCAAGTACCCGCTGACCAAGCCGGTCGCGGGCTACGACAAGGACCATATCGTCGTCGCCACGACGCGGCCCGAGACCATGCTGGGCGACACGGCCGTTGCCGTGCACCCCAATGATCCGCGCTACCGGCGGCTGCTCGAGGCGAAGGCGAGCGTGCGGCTGCCGCTGGTGGGGCGCGAGATCCCCATCATTGCCGACGAGCACTCCGACCCGGAGAAGGGCTCGGGCGCGGTCAAGATCACGCCCGCCCACGACTTCAATGACTACGAGGTCTACAGGCGCCACCCAGCCATCGGTCTCGTCAACATCTTCGACGCCAAGGCGCATCTGAACGAGAACGTGCCGGAGAAGTACCGCGGCCTCGAGCGCTTCTCCGCCCGCAAGCGGGTGGTAGCCGATCTCGAGGCGCTGGGGCTCGTCGAGAAGACGGAGCCTACGGTCCACGCCGTGCCGCATGCACAGCGCGGCAACGCCGTGGTGGAGCCGTGGCTCACCGAGCAGTGGTACGTCAACGCCGCCGAGCTTGCCAAGCAAGCCATCGAGGCCGTCGAGGCGGGCAAGACGAGGATCGTCCCCAAGAGCTGGGAGAAGACCTACTTCGAGTGGATGCGCAACATCCAGCCCTGGTGCATCTCGCGCCAGCTGTGGTGGGGCCACCAGATTCCGGCCTGGTACGGGCCCGACGGCAAGGCGTTCGTGGCCGCCGACGAGGCTGGCGCCGCCAGGCTCGCCAAGGCGCACTACAAGCAGCCCGTGCCGCTGCGACGCGACGAGGACGTGCTCGACACGTGGTTCTCCTCGGCCCTGTGGCCGTTCTCTACTCTCGGCTGGCCGGAAAGGACGCGGGAGCTCGAGCGCTACTATCCCACGAGCTGCCTCGTCACCGGCTTCGACATCATCTTCTTCTGGGTCGCGCGCATGATGATGATGGGGCTGCACTTCATGAAGGAGGTGCCCTTCCGCGACGTCTACATCCATGCCCTCGTGCGCGACGAGAAGGGCGCCAAGATGTCCAAGACCAAGGGCAACGTCATGGATCCCCTGGTCGTCATCAACGAGTACGGCGCCGATGCCCTGCGCTTCACTTTGGCCGCCATGGCCGCGCAGGGGCGCGACATCAAGCTTTCCACCAGCCGCATCGAGGGCTACCGCAACTTTGCCACCAAGCTCTGGAACGCGGCGCGCTTTGCCGAGATGAACGAGTGCGTGCGCCAGCGCGACTTCGACCCCAAAGCGGTGGAGGAGACGCTCAATCGCTGGATCGCGGGCGAGGTGGAGCGCACGGCGGCCGCCGTCACCGCCGGTATCGAAGCCTACAAGTTCAACGAGGCGGCAACAGCGATCTACGAGTTCACCTGGGGCACCTTCTGCGACTGGTATCTGGAGCTCGCCAAGCCCATCCTTACGGGCGAGGACGAGGCCGCCAAGGCGGAGACGCGCACCACCATTGCCTGGGCGCTCGATCAGATCCTGAAGCTGCTGCACCCGTTCATGCCCTTCATCACGGAGGAGCTGTGGGCGCGACTGGTCGAGGTGGGCGTGGAGCGCCAGAGCCTGCTGTGCCTCTCCACCTGGCCGGTGTTCGAGGGCCTCGCCGATGCCGATGCGGACGCCGAAATCGGTTGGATCGTCAGGCTGGTGAGCGAGGTGCGCTCGGTGCGCTCCGAGATGAATGTGCCGGCGGCTGCAAGGGTGCCGCTGGTGCTGGTCGGCGCCAACAAGGCCACGCGTGCCCGCGCCGAGCATCACGAGGAAACCATCAAGCGGCTGGCGCGCCTCGACGACATCGAGTTCGCCAAGGCGCCGCCCAAGGGGGCCGCCCAGATCGTGATCGGGGAGGCCATCGCCGCCCTGCCGCTCGGCGATGTGATCGACATGGCGGCCGAGCGCGCGCGGCTGGAGCGCGAGACCGACAAGGCGCGGGCCGAGATCGCCAAGATCGATGCAAGGCTCGCCAATGCCGCCTTCCTGGCCAAGGCACCCGGCGAGGTGGTGGAGGAAGCCCGCGACCGCAAAGCCGAGCTCGAGGCGGTCGTGGCCAAGCTGCAGGCGGCGCTGAAGCGGGTCGAGGCGGCGACCTGAGCGCAGCCCGTGAAGACCGGAGCAAGCCATGTATACGCCGGCCCACTTCAAGATCGAGGACGTCGGCGAGGCGCACGCGCTGATGCGCGCCCATCCCTTCGCCGCCCTCGTCACCCAGACCACGGATGGGCTCACCGCCACGCACCTTCCGACCGTCCTGAAGGTGGAGGGCGACCGCCCGCTCGGGCGCGTGGAGTGCCACCTCGCGCGCGCCAACCCGCAGTGGAAGACATTCGTGCCGTCCACCGAGGCGCTCATGATCTTCCAGGGGCCGGAGGCCTACATCAGGCCCGGCTGGTATCCTTCCAAGGCCGAGCACGGCAAGGCGGTGCCGACCTGGAATTACGCCGTGGTGCACGCCTATGGCCGGCTCGAGGTGGTGCAGGACCAGGCCTGGCTGCGGTCGCACGTGGACGAGCTCAGCCGGCAGCAAGAAGCGGGCTACGAGGCCCCCTGGTCCACTGCGGACGCGCCCGAGAGCTACATTGCGGCGATGGCGCGCGGCATAGTCGGGCTGCGGCTCACGATCTCCAGGCTCGAGGGTAAGGCGAAGATGAGCCAGAACCGCGAGCAGCGGGACAGCGCCGGCGTGGTGCAGGGTCTCGGCGCGCGCTCCGAGGGAGCGGATGCGGCGGTGGCCGCGCTGGTGATGAGGCTCACAAGCCGCCGCCCGTGACGCTCAGGGCGGTAAGCTTCCATTCCCAGCCCTTGAGCTCGAGCGTGCCGATGTAGCGCCGCTCGGGTCTGTACTTGTCCTCGACTTCCAGCACGAACAGCGTCGGCGAGACGAACACGGCGCGGCGCACGCGCGCCCAGAAGCTTGCGAAGCGGTCGACTGCTGACCCGGCGAGCCAGGTTCCCTCGAGCGCGGTGGGCGGCTCCTGGAGGCCGAGCGCGGGGCGCACGGTGCCGCGATAGAGGCGACGGTAGCCGAGCAGGATCGGCAGGTTCTCCGGCGTGACGTAGCGGTCGATGATGGTGTCGGCCACGGACGGGGCCACGGCCGCCTTGATGCGCTGCCACAGCGTGGGCTTGGGCGCGTCAGGATCGCGCATGAGGCGGGCGATCGTCTCGGGCGTTATCGAGGCCTTGAGCGAGGTACGAAGCGCCTCCCACTCGACCTTGCGCTCGAGCGTTGCCGTGTCGCCGACAACCATCGCCTCTCGGATCTGAAGCGCGGAGTGCACTGGCCAGGCGATGTAGGCGAGCGCCAGTGGCAGGGCGAGGAGAAGAGCTTTGATCAGGCGGCGCATGCAATCCCTTCTCGCACAAGCTGCAAGGATTGCACAGCAGGATTGGGGCGAAGACTGGGCCGCGCCGCCGTAGGCGCTCGCGGCCGCACGGTGGTCAGGCTCTAATGGCGCGTGCCGACGGTGGGCTGTGGCATCGTTTCCATGACGGGCGGCTTGCCGAGGGCCCCTGATGCCCCGCCTCCTGCGCCGGTGCGATGCACGAGCGGCTGGCTCGCATGCCACAGACGCTCGAAGGAGACGGCCGCGCAGCCCGCTGCCTCGCCGCAATCCTCGACATAGGACTCGTAGGCGTCGCATTTGGCCGGATCGCGCCGCATGCAGTCGCCGATCCAACAGGTTTCGGGGCCCAGCACCAACTGCTCATGCGCCTCGACGAGGCGCGGGTGCCTGGCCCAGCGAATCTCATGGGTGAAGGCGACCGTGCGACCCCATTCCTCCGGCGTGGGCTCGCGGTCGGTGTGAGCCAGGATCAATCGGACGCCGAGCCCGGCCTTGGCGATGTCCTCGGCCAAGGCACCGATCACGCGGATCACAGGGCTCTCGAGCGAGCGCGCCACGATCAGGAGATGGGAGAAGCCGGTGCCGCCGGAGCTCTGCCGCAAGCGCCCGACATGGTGGGACAAAAACGCCTGGAGCTTCCGCTCCTTCTCTTCGTGCCGTGTGACGCTGACGCGAAGCGGAGGCCGGCTCATGATGCTCTCGTTTGCGGACGGTGTGCGGGGTTCGGGGCCCGAGCGCGCATGTCTCTTTACGGGATATTAGCCGGCATTACGGTTAAATAATGATTGAGCGAGGGCCGCACGGCCGGGGCATGGGGCTACTTGGCTCAGGCGTCGCTGCGGCGGGGGCTGAACCGGCCGGCAATCCGCTCCGGCTCGGCGCCGTCGTCGATTTCGCCCCGGGTCCCGCCATCGCCATCCCGCTGCGCGTGCGCGGGACGCGCGCGCAGCAGGCGCGCCAGGGCGCCGATCAGCTGGTTACCGGACGGCTCTTGGCCGCCTGCTGAAGCGGGCGCCCGCTCGGGCGGCTCGGCGCCGAGAGGCGGGCGGTCGGCCGGGGTGCCTTCCATGGCGAGAAGATCGTGGCCGTTGGCCTCCGAAGCTGCGGCGGTGGCGCTGGCCGGCAGTTCATGCTCCTCGCCCTCGACGTGGCGGTGCTGGTAGCGCCCGAAAGCCGGATCGTGCGGCTCCGCGGCACCGGTGTCGCTCAGCCGGGGCTCCCCGAGCCTAGTGGACATGGCCAATCGGGTAGGCGGCTGGCGGTGACCGTTCGCTGCCGCCGGGCGGCGCGCGGGCTGGTGGCGTGCTGCGCCCATCACGGCGCCCAGGATCATCTCCGGCCAAGCCCCTTTGCGGAAGCGATAGACCTTGAACGCCGGCCGCTCCGCAGGCTCAATCTCGGTCCACAGCGACCTCACCGCATCCCAGCCGCGCCGATAGCGCGCCGGGCGGCGCCGGCCGTAGCATTCCACGAACTTGCTGCCGCGGCGCGCGAGCTGGCGGTGGGCCAGGAGCGGCGGCACGAAGCTGATCGGGCGGGTCAGAATGCCCTTGCCTTCAAGCGCATAGCAGAGATTGGCGAGCCGATGCGCCTCGCGCTGGAGAGACTCGTAGTCGGGGGCGCTCTTGGGGATATTGAGCGGTACGGCCACATGATAATGGCCATTGATGTCGAAGATGACGTCCCGGAACACGTCGAAATGGCGGACGGCCTCGGCGTCGGCGTGAATGTCGTGGAAGCGTGCCAGGATCGGATAGACCGGCCCGACCTCCGCCTCCCGCAGGCTGCGCTCCAGACCCATGAACTGGTTGACCGGCCGCCCGATCGACACGAGCAGCAGGCATAGATCGACGAAGATGGCGACCGCCAGGGGCACATAGTCCCGCCGGGCGAGACCGGCGGCCTGCTCGACCTGGACAGCCCGCAGGGCGGCGGGCGCGCCGGCCGGGCCGGATCCTTCCACGGACTGCACGGCCTTCCTCTGCAGCTCGCGCAGCTCGTCGGCAGAAGGCGGCAGCTTGAAAGTGAGGAGGCCGAAGAAGGTGGCAGTGAGGCGGCGGAAGGCCTCGATGGTGGCCTCCGAGCCCTCGACCGCAGCTATCCGCGGCTTGTCGAGCTCGGGCAGCTGGTCGATGGCGCGCACCACCCCCCGCAGCGCCATCTGCAGCTGGGCGTCCGGGCAGGAGATGACGATCCCCTTGGCGCCGGTGATGGTGGTCTTCTCGGCGCGGTCTGCGAGGTCGATGCGGATCTGCTTGAGCTGAGGGTCGCTGCGGAAGGCGTTGAAGCCGGTGACGGTGAGATCGAGCTTGCGGCCGACGCCGCGCAGGAACTCGTTTCGATTGCCGGTGCGCGGATCGACGATGGAGCGGTCATCCTGGACGATCTTGACGAGGTCGGCATCGAGGGCGGCCATGTCCGCCTTGACCGTGCCGATGAGGCCGCGAACAGGGCGCTCTGCACCTGGGTGATGGCGCTTTCGGCCGACCGCGAGGCCTCGCCGCGGCTCTCCAGAACCTTCCAGTAGAACCCGAAGCCAAACCCCACAGAAATGATGGACAGGAACAGGTAGCCGGCCACGTAGCAGGCCTTCGTAAATGCATCGGCGGGCGAGAACATCCGGTCGAGCAGCCAGATGATCATGGTCATCAGCATGGCCACCGAGAACCCGACGATGATCTTGTGGACCAAGGGCAGGTCGCCGAGATTCGCCTCGATGAGCTCCAGCATGCCGACGTAGGTGGCGACCCAGGACAGGGCGCCGAGCCCGATGATCAGGAACAGGCGCTTGGCATCGGGCCGCTCATGGGGGTCCAGCTCTTCCTCGACGTCAATGGGACGTTGGCGCGGCAGGATCGCCGCGCCCAGGCGCTCTCTCAACGCATTCCAGAGCGGCATGAAGCTTCCGGGTGTTGACGCGCTGTTTCGGCAGAAGCCACCGCGCCGGCAGCTGCCGGCCCGCCCGACGACCCACACCCTGGCAGCGCTGAGTTGCCTCGCTCGAAACAGCTCAACGCCCCGGCACAACGCGATCCGTCGTCACGCATAATTCGCCTTGGTGTCGGCATTGCGGCACCTTCCCGGCAAAGCCATGTCGGGGATTTGGGCACCACACCGCCCAAGCTTATGCGATGTCGGCGAGGCGCGTATCGAGCGACAGCACCAGGCACCAGTGCGGCTCGAAGTCGGCCCCCAGCGGCCACACGTTTGCCTTGTAGGCCTCGAGCAGGCGCTCTTCGTAGCGCTTGAACCACTCGGCGCGGCACAGCAAGAACTTGGTGGCCGCGACCACCGTCTCCCGGTCGATGATGCACAGCACGCACATCTCCGGGTGGCGCTGCAGGTACTCGTGCACGGCCACCATCAGCGTCGGGTAGCCGGGGTGAAGCATGTCGTCGAGTGCGATCACGCCCTCGGGCGCGAGCGTGGCCGTAGCAAGCTCGAGGTCAGCAGTTAGCGCCGCGCGCGAGTGCTCGCCGTCGATGTGGAAGAAGCGCGGGCGCCGGCCGCCAAGCGTTGCCAGCAGCTCGGCGGGCGTCATCTTGCGGCTGTCCGCCTTCCAGGCGATGCGCCGTTCCGGAGCGATGCCGTGCCTGGCACAGTTGGCCTCGAAGCGGTCGAGCACCTGCGAGTCCGGCCAGTCGAAGAGATCGATGCCGAGGGCCACCTCGCCGGCTCGCAGCGCGTGGGCCAGGGCGATGAAGAAGCGCCCTTCGAAGGGACCGATCTCGGCGATCGGACCCACGATCCCCATCTCGCTCTGCAAGCGCAGGAGCCCGCAGCAAACGGCAGCGGCGAAGCGCGAGGACATGCCAGGCACGGCTGCATAGCCGGTCGCCAGATAGCGGTCGACGGCGTCTATGCCGGAACGGACGGTTTCACTGGTGGCGGGTGTTGGTTGCGGCATCGGTGGTGAGATCGTGAGCTCGGCCGTGGGATCATCGGCTGCCGGTTGTGCGCGGCAAGTGAGGACGCCATTCTACCGCTACTTCGCATTTCCACTCGTATCTCACGACCTCACCAGATGCGCATCGAGTACCACCGCACGCTGCTCGCCGACCGTGTCCGCAATGCGGCCTTCCACGCCGCACTCCAACGGTTGATTGTGCCGGGCGCGACCACGGTGGCGGACATCGGGGCCGGCACGGGCTTTCTCGGCTTCCTGGCGGCCAAGCTCGGGGCAGCCCGCGTCGATCTCTACGAAGCTGCCGACGTGGCCCGCGTCGCCCGCAAGCTCCTGCGCCGCAACCGGCTGCCGAACTGCCGCATCGCTGAGGTGCAATCGACCGATGTGGCCGATCCAGACCGCGTCGATCTCGTGGTGTGCGAGACGCTCGGCAACTACCCCTTCGAAGAGAACATCATTGCTACTCTCAACGATGCGCGGGAGCGCTTCCTGGCCCAGGGCGGCACCATCGTGCCTCACGCGGTGGAGCAGTTCGCCGCGCCCGTGACGGCCGAGCGCTTCTGGCGCGAGCTGGCAGCATGGGACGACGTGGGCTACGGCCTCGATTTCGAGCCGGCGCGAATCATGAGCCTCAACAATATCTATGTGCGCACCTTCGAGCCGGCCGACCTCTTGGACCTCGGCGCATCGGCGAGGTCCTGGGACCGGGTGGTGTTCGACCGCCGCAACAAGACAACGCGCGCCGGCCGGGCGGTCTGGGAGCTGGACCGCCCGGCTACGATCTATGGCGTGGCCTTGTGGTGGCGCGCGGAACTCGCACCGGGCATCACTCTGGCGACCGGCCCGCTCGACCCGCGCACGCATTGGGAGCAGCTTTATCTGCCGGCGCTGGCGCCGATCGAGCTCACCCCAGGGCAGACGTTGTCGGCGCTGCTGCGCTCCACCACCTCCTACGAGCGAGGCACCAACGTGACATGGACCCTGGCAGTCACCGACCGCTCCGGGCGCGAGCTTGTGCGCCATGCGCTCGACCTGGAGAAGGGGTACCTGCCCTGAGCCCGGCCCGCCGCGAGGAGGGTCATCAGTCGTGGATGCGCATCACGGCCTCGATCTCGACCGTGATCTGCATCGGCAGCGAAGCCATGCCCACGGCCGACCGGGCGTGCCGACCTCGCTCGCCGAGCACGGCCACGAACAGATCCGAGCAGCCGTTGATGACCTTGGGCTGGTCGGTGAACTCGGGCACGGCGTTGACCATGCCGAGGACCTTGAGCACCTCGACCTTGGAAAGATCACCGGCCGCCGCCTTCGCCGCAGCCAGCAGGCCGAGGCCCACGAGCCTGGCGTGCTCGTAAGCCTCCTCGACGGTGACGTCGCGGCCGACTCTGCCGGTCGCCATGCTGCCGTCGCTGCGGCGCGGGCCCTGACCCGAGAGGTAGAGCGTGCTGCCGTCGAGTTTGAACGGTACGTAGTTGGCAACGGGCTTCGGCAATTCGGGCAGCTTCAGGCCCATCGAGGCAAGCTTCTCTTCCGGTGTCATGGGGTTCCTCCCAGGTGCGCCCGCCAGAGTAGCCCACGCCGGCGCGGCAGCTCCAGAGCGGTCCGCGGCAAGGCTGGCGGTCCGCGGCAAGGCTCACGCAACTCGACCGCTGGCAAGACGCGCATGTTCAAGCGGCGTGCTTTGTTGCAGGATTGGCCGAGACCCGCAACCCGCAGAACGCTCGCGAGGTTTTGTCATGACGCTCAAGGGTAGAACGGCGGTAGTGACCGGCTCGACGTCGGGAATAGGCCTCGGCATAGCCCACGCCCTGGCCCGGGACGGTGCCAACGTGGTCATGAACGGCCTCGGCAGCGAGAAGGACAACGACAAGGCGATCCGGGCGGTCCAGGCGCATGGCACACGGGTGGCTTTCGACGGCGCCAACATGCTGCGCCACAATCAGATCGCCGAAATGATCGCCAGGGCCGAGCGCGATTTCGGCGCCGTCGACATCCTGGTCAACAATGCCGGCATCCAGCACGTCGCGCCCGTCGAGGAGTTCCCGATCGAGCAGTGGGACGCCATCATCGCCATCAATCTCAGCTCGGCATTCCACACCGTGCGCGCGGCCGTGCCGGGCATGAAGAGGCGGAAGTGGGGCCGTATTGTCAACATCTGCTCGGCGCACTCGCTCAGAGCCTCGCCGTTCAAGGCCGCCTACGTCTCGGCGAAGCACGGCCTCGCTGGCTTCACCAAGACGGTGGCGCTCGAGCTTGCCGAGCACGGCGTCACCAGCAATGCCGTTTCGCCGGGGTTCGTCTGGACGCCGTTGGTGGAAAAGCAGATCCCCGATCTCGCCAGGTCCGAGAACATCTCGCTCGAGCAGGCCAAGCGGCAGGTGCTGTCGCGCCAGCCCACCAACCGCTTCGTCACTGTGGAAGAGGTGGCGGCGCTGGTTGCATTTCTCGCGAGCGAGGCGGCAGGCTCCATCACGGGCGCCAACTACTCGATAGACGGCGGTTGGACCGCGCAGTAGCTCGCGCAAGCCTCATTCGCTCGCCGGCAGCTGGCGCGCGGTATCGAACGGCAGCCCGTCCGGCTTGCTGTCCCCGCGCAGCAACGCGACGGTGATGAAAATGGCGGCGGCGACGGTCAGCAGCGCGGCCAGCACGATCTCCCTGGCCCAACGCCGCGCACGGCTCTGTGCCCTGTGCTCACCTGCGATCGGGTTGCGCTCCATCGGCGAATGGAAGCGCGAGCCGTAGCGACAATTCCAGGGCGCCAAAGGCCGCGCGACAGATCGGCACATCGCAGGAATTGGGGAGCAGCGCGCGCCTGGCGCCGCCCGGCCTACAGCCCCCGCATCACACAGCCCAGCAGGAGTATGCCGTAGGCTGCCCACATCGCGTAGAACTGCGTCGTCTCGCCCGTAAGGTAGGGAACGGTGGCGCCGAAGAAGCGCGCGAAAAGCACCGCCAGCGACAGGATTATGGAGAGCGTGAACACCAGGATGCCAGGAGCTTTCAAGGCCATGCGCATCGTCTCCCTGTTTTGGCCTCGGGGTCGAGCCCGGTGACGACTCGGGCACGCGAACAGCGATAGGCCGCTTACAACAGCGGTCGACCGCCGTGCTATGGCCGGGCGCAAAAGACTGTGGGTAACCCCGTGCGACCGGGGAGACGGTGCTCAGGAGGGTCGCAGGCCGCTCCTAGTCTGCGCCGCGGTACCTGAAGCCGGTTCCCGCCACCACCACCTCGACGGCGCCGCTGGTGATCGCCGGGTGGGAGATGCGGATGCCCAGCACACCGTCGTAGCCCTGTGCGCGGGCCCGCTCGGCAAGCGTCTCGAGCGCGCGGGCGATGGTCTTGTCGAGAAGCGCCTCGTAGCGCGTCATGTGGCCTCCGATGGTATTGACGACGGCCTCGCGCATGTCGCGGAGAATGTTGGCGCCGCTCACTGCGCAAGCGTAGACCATCTCGCCCTGCTCGACGGGCCGCTCGGGCACGGTGTCGACAGTGAGGAGCCGCATCAGCTGCTTCCTCCGCGTTCCCTTCGGCCGTCCCCCTGCTGAATCACGATTCTCGCCCTGGTGCCGAACAGCAGTCGCTTGGTGAGAAAGAGCAGCAGCAGTGCCAGCAGGGCCATCCCAGCGACCGACGCGGGATGTTTCTCCCACAGCAGGAGCGGACTCACCCGGCCATCGAAGACCAGCCTCAGGTGCTCGAGCATCAGCGCCGGGTCGGGAAGTGAGTTGGCCTGCAGCATCATCGCGACCGCTGCAGCCTGGTCACTGGAGGACAGGATCGCCTCCCGGACCCGCGGGCGGCCGAGCTCGGCCATGCGCGCCGGAGCCTGCATCACGGCCCGCAGAAGGCGCTGACCCGACGCTCTGTCGAGGCCGGCCAGGTACCGCGCCAGGCTGTCGAGCTGGCCTTCGTCGAGGGTACGGGCGAGCGATTTGAGCTCACCGGTCTCGAGCTCGAAGAGGGCGGTGCGTGCGGCCGGGTCAAGCGCGGCGAGGCGGGTGATCGCAAGCCGGTCCTCGAGAGCGAGCAGGCGATGCAGGCCGGCCTTGGTGAAGCCGGCGGGCTTGGCGCGGCGATGAATCTCGTAAGCCGCGACCTTGGGCAGATCCTCGCCCGCCACCGCCGCCCACTGCAGCGCGGTCTCGAGCGAGCCTGCCTCGCGCGCGATCTCGATTGCGCCCGCAGGCAGGGCCGTTACGGCGCGGTGCAGTGTGCCGTCACCCAGGCGCTTGAGCAGGCCGGCTTCCCCCTCACTGCCCAGAACCAGGGCGACCACCTCGTCAAGGCGCGGCAGGTCGTCGGCCTTGACGGTGTCGAGGAAGCGGCGGAAGTCCTCGCGCCGCTCGGCCAGCTCGATCACCTTGGCATGGGCGCGGCGGAACTCGAGCCAGATCTCGACCACGCGGTCGGCGGTCTTCTCGGCGATCTCCTTGATACTGTCCCCGATCTGCTCGCCGATCGACTTGGCGAGCTCCTCGCGTATCTTGTCCTTGGTCTCCTTGCTCTTCATCTCGCCGGCAACAATGGGAAGCACGCCATAGCGGAAGTCCCAGATGTCCTTGGCAATGAGGACGAGGCCGACGCCGCTGGCCACCACCGATACGAGCCGGCTCAGGATCGAGCCGACGATGCGCTGTCCTATGCGCGAAGCCATGTTGGCGAGCTGGCGCCGGACGACCAGCACGACGGCGCCGGCGATACCCTCCGAGCCTTCTAACAGTACCTGGCCGGTCGAGACCTGCGAGCCCGTCTTGGCCGGATCAATGCCGTACTCCTTGCCGGCTCCGTCGGCGACGATGCGGGCGACCGTGGTGCCGTAGCGGTGGCCGAGAAAGGCCTGCATGCACTGAGCAGCGGGGCCGGCGGTGTCAACAATGGCAAGCTCGATGCGCTTGCCGACCTCGCGGCCAAGCCCCCCGGCGAGCCCCTCGATCGACTTCTTCATGGCGTCCGAGCGATAGACGCGCTCGGCGGCGGAGGTGGCGAGCTCTTGTGCCTTTTCGCGCGAAGCGAGCGTGGACCACAGCTTGAACCAGCTCGATTCCTCGCGCACTTCGCCGATGGCCCGGTCGACCTCACGGTCGACCACCTCTTCGAAATTTCCGCGCCGCCATTCATCGCCGACCAGCGCCCTGTAGTCGACGCTGGCGAGGGCCTGCTCGAGGCCGCGGCGGGTGAGCGACTCAATGGCCGCCCGGAAGCCGCCTTCGTCGCGCGCCTGGCACGCCTCATATTCGGCTCGGGTCATGGCCGAGGCGGCGCGCGCCATCGGCATCTGGGCGAGAACGAGCGCGGCGGCGGTGAGGCAGGAGATTGCGGGTCGCAGCGGGCGGCGGGCCATGAACACAATTGCTTCCTCAGCTCGAATCTCGAGGCGCCCCGGCGCGGGCGCAGCTCCTCCGGCAACGGCGGGAGCCGAAGCGGCAGTCGACCCTGATCCAGCGTGCCAGCATAGGATGAACTAGGGCAAAAGTGGGTACGGGTCACCGCCTTGTCTGTGGAACCAAAGTTCTACCTCGGTCGCTGCTGCGAACCCGCGAGTTGCGCAGGCTACGCTTGCCTGCGATTGTCGGCCGCTGCTCAGGCACGTGCGCTGGCGGGCCTGGAATAGCGTGCCATGCGTCGGCGGTTGTGAACGGGGGAGGGTCATGACGGGGATCCTGTTCGGGGTGCTCGCCTACATCGTCCTGCAGTTTGCTGTCGCCATCTGGGTCTCGCGTCGCATCAAGAGCGAAAGCGACTACCTCCTCGCCGGCCGCCAGCTGGGCGTGGGGCTCGCCGCATTCTCGGTGTTTGCCACCTGGTTTGGAGCGGAGACCGTGTTGGGCTCGGCCGGCCGGGTCTACAGCGATGGCCTGTCGGGCGCGCAGGGCGAGCCGTTTGCCTACGCGGTCGGCATCTTCATCATGGGGCTGTTCTTCGCCGTGCCATTGTGGCGCCGCGGTCTTACCACCTTTGGCGACCTGTTCCGGGACCGGTTCTCGCCCGGCGTCGAGCGGCTGACGGCCATCCTGCTGGTGCCCGGGTCGGTGCTGTGGGCCGCCGCGCAAATCCGCGGCTTCGGTCAGGTCATGGGCGTGACGACGGGGCTTGAGGTAGCGACATCGATCACCCTGGCCGCCGCCATCGTCGTGCTCTACACGGCCGCCGGCGGGCTGCTGGCCGACGTCTACTCGGATCTCGTGCAGGGCATCGCCATTGTGGTTGGCCTCGTGGCGATGCTGGTGGTTGTGACGATGCAAGTCGGCGGGCCGGTGCAGGCGCTGGCCGGTCTCGACGGGCTACGTCTGCTGCCGATGCGGCCGGACCAGCCGCTGCTCGACTTCCTGGAGCAGTGGGCGATCCCGATATGCGGCTCCCTGGTTGCCGTCGAGCTCATCTCCCGCGTGCTGGCCTGCCGGTCGCCCGAGGTGGCGCGGTCGGCGACGCAGCTTGGCGCGCTCGGCTACCTGCTCGTCGCGTTCATTCCCGTCTACTTCGGTTTGATCGGTGCGCATCTGACGCCGCAGCTCGAGGAGGCCGAGCAGCTGGTGCCGACGCTGGCCCAGAAGCTCCTGCCGGCCACCGTTTACGTAATGTTCGCAGGCGCGCTGATCTCCGCCATCCTGTCATCCGTGGATTCGGCGCTGCTGGCTGCGGCCTCGCTCGTCTCCCACAACATCGTGCTGCGGCTGAAGCCCGACCTGAGCGAAACGATGAAGGTGACGGTTGCGCGCGGAGGGGTCGCGGTGCTGGGCCTTGTGGCCTACGTGCTGGCATTGCGGGCGGAAGGCATTTCGCAGCTGGTCGAGACCGCGTCGGCCTTCGGCAGCGCGGGCGTGTTCGTCGCCGCCGTTTTCGGGCTCTTCTCGCGTTTCGGCGGGCCGGCCAGCGCCTACGTGTCCATCGCCGCCGGCATGTTGGTTTGGGCGGCGGGCAAGTCGGCGGGCCTGACAGCGCCATATCTCCTTGGGCTGCTGGCATCTGCCATCGGCTATGTGTCGGTGGCCCTGCTGACCTCGCCGAGGCGTGACTGAACGGCCTTCAGTTTCCCGCGACCAGCTGGCCGCCTTGGTTTAAGGCCTCCTAAACACTGTCCCGGTACGATGCAGGTCCGCTCGAACGGGCACGCTCAGTTAACGTCCTGTTACCAATGCGCCGCGGCAGGCCAGCAGCTTAACGTAAACGTGAATGAAACTGATTGGCTTTGCCGCCATTGGCAGCTAAAGAGGCCCCGACTTCAAGTGCCTTCGGTCCTGGGTGCACCCAAACAATCAACGGGTTCTGTGAACGTGTCGCGTGCGCGAGTGAACTGCCGTGTGTTCGTCGACTTCGACGGAACCATTGCACCGGCAGATACCACCGATCTTCTCCTCGAGCGCTTCGCCGATCCGGCTTGGCGCGACATCGAGGAGGACTGGAAGGCCGGTCGGATCGGCTCGCGCGAGTGCTTGGTGCGTCAGATCGACCTCGTGCGCGCGTTCCCGGCGCAGCTCGACGAGTTCATCGGCGCCATCGCCATAGATCCCGATTTTGTCGGGTTCGCCGGCACCTGCGCCCGGCACGGCCATTCCGTGACGGTGGTCTCGGACGGGCTTGACCGCACGGTAAGCGCCGTCCTGGCCCGACACGGACTGCAGTTGTCCTTCTATGCCAACCACTTGCGCTGGCAGGGCGGGGACCGCTGGCGGCTCACGTTTCCCCATGCGCGGAGCGGCTGTATTGCCCTTTCCGGCAACTGCAAGTGTCGCTTCGCCGAGGAGGCCGGGTCGGCCGTCACCATTGTCGTTGGCGACGGCCGTTCCGATTTCTGCGTAGCCGCGCGTGCCGACCTGGTTCTGGCCAAGGGCGCGCTGCTCGAGCACTGCCGCACTGCCGGCCTGCCGCACTTCGCGTTCATCGACTTCGCCGAGGCGACAAGACTCCTGGCCCGCTGGCTCGAAACTCGGGCTCTGGGCGTTATTCGCGAGCCGGTGCAACGCGCGGAAGACTGAGGGGTTCAAAAAGGCATGCACAAGCCCGTAAGGTGGCCCCTGAGCCACGCTGCGACTATCGAGGCTCCGGCGGGCGAGGCCGAGCTCCTCGAGCTTGAGGCCATGTACTGCTCACATGGCGACACCGTCCACTATACGAACCCGCCCAAGATCTTCGAGGCCTGCGAAGGGTCCTTCCTCTACGATGCCGACGGGCGGGCCTATCTCGACCTCCAGATGTGGTACTCGGCGGTAAACTTTGGCTACCGCAACGAGCGCCTCAACGACGCCGTGCGCCGTCAGCTCGACCGCCTACCACAGGTAGCAAGTCAATATCTTCACCGCGAGAAGATCGAGCTTGCGGCCATGCTCGCGCGCGCCGTCGAGGAGAGGTTTGGCCGCAAAGGCCGCATCCATTTCAACGTGGGTGGCAGCCAGGCGGTGGAGGACAGCCTCAAGCTCGTGCGCAATGCCAAAAACGGCAAGAGCCTGATGTTCGCCTTCGAGGGCGGCTATCACGGCCGCACCCTCGGCGCCTCGGCCATCACGTCGTCCTATCGGTACCGGCGGCGCTACGGCCACTTTGGCGATCGCGCCCATTTCGTGCCCTTTCCCTATCACTTCCGCGGCCCCAAGGGCATGAGCAAGGAGGAGTACGGCAGCTATTGCGTGCAACAGTTTGCGCGACTGTTCGAGAGCGAATACAACGGCGTGTGGGATCCCAAGGCCGGGCAGGCCGAGTTTGCCGCGTTCTATGTTGAGCCGATCCAAGGAACGGGCGGCTACGTCATCCCACCCAGGAACTTCTTCAAGGAGCTCAAGGGCGTGCTCGACGAGCACGGCATCCTGCTGGTGGTCGATGAGATCCAGATGGGCTTCTACCGCACCGGCAAGCTGTTCTCCATCGAGCATTTCGGGGTCGAGCCGGACGTGATCGTGTTCGGCAAGGCCCTGACCAACGGCCTCAATCCGCTTGCCGGGATCTGGGCCTGTGAGGAGCTCATCAACCCCCAAGTGTTCCCGCCGGGCTCCACGCACTCAACCTTCAATGCCAACCCGATGGGCACCGGCGTGGCTCTCGAGGCCATGCGGATGATGGCGGAGACAGACTACGAGACGATGGTGACGGAGAAGGGCGCGTACCTGCTGGAGGGGCTGCGCGAGCTGCAGCGCCGCCACAAGGTGGTCGGCGACGTCGATGGGCTGGGGCTCGCCCTGCGCATGGAGATCTGCGAGCCGCACGACAGCTTCACGCCTTCCAAGGCGATCGTCGACCGCATGGTGGACGAGGGTCTCAAGGGCGACCTCGAGGTCGACGGGAAGAAATACGGCCTCGTGCTCGACATCGGCGGCTACTACAAGAACGTCGTCACCCTGGCGCCGAGCCTGCACATAACCAAGCACGAGATGGACTTGAGCCTTAAGCTCCTCGATCGCGTGCTCCATCGGGTCAGCAAGCAGTGATTTGCCCATCCGAATGCGGGGTCCCGCCGATCGCGGTGGGACGGGAACCATGTCGCCGAGGGCAGGTTTCCGGTCGATCGGTCCGGGCCGGCTGAGCGCTCTCGGCGAGGGGATGAACGAGAAATCGAAAGTCGAACGGGTTAGCTAGGGAAAATGACGGATCAGCGCTTCGACGACTCTGCAACGGCAGACGAGCCGGTGGTCGACCGCAGCCAGCTCTTTCGCGGCGGCAGGCTTGGTGTCCTGCTGATTCACGGCCTGGGAGGCACCCCGGTCGAGCTGCGCTTCGTGGCGCAGAGCCTCGCCCGTGCCGGCCACACCGTCCATTGCTGCCAGCTCGCTGGCCACTGCGCCACGCCCGAGGAGCTGCGCCGGTCGACATGGCAGGAGTGGTACGCTAGCGTCGAGACGGCTCACGACCGGCTGCGCGAGCATTGCAGCATCATCGTCGCTGGCGGCCTGTCGATGGGAGGCATCCTCGCCACTCACCTTGCCCAGAACCGACCCGACGCGGTCCACGGGCTTCTTCTTTACGCGCCGACGCTCAAGCTCGACGGCTGGTCGATGCCCTGGTACTCGCGCATCATCAACTACATTCGTCCTCTGCCGATCAAGCTCGAGTTCGACTTGGCCGAGCATGAGCCCTACGGCCTCAAGGATGAGCGGGTTCGGGCGCTGGTGGTCTCGGCGATGCAGAGTGGCAGCAGCCAAGCCGGCGTTTTCAGCACGCCGATGCGCTCTTTTGCCAACTTCAACAAGCTGGTGTCGGTCGTGAAGCGCGACCTCGCCAGGGTGCGCCAGCCCGCGCTCATCATCCACCCGCGCGACGACGACATGGCGAGCCTCAAGAACGCCCAGTATCTGCAGGCGAACCTGGGCGGGCTGGTGGAGACGCTGGTGCTCGACAACAGCTACCACATGATCACTCTCGATCAGCAGCGCCACATCGTGACCGAGCGCACCCTGAGCTTCGTGTCCTGGCTTGAGAGCGCTGTACTTTCCGACGGGCGGCACGCGAGCATCGCCCGCGGCGTGAACGCGGAGTGAGTTGAGGACGGCGACGTGCGCAGGCCCGCGCGGCGGCCACGGCTGGCGCCCTGCCGCAGGTTTGCGGCTGAGGCCTGCCCAGGGGCTCGGCTGGCTTTTGCTATGCGAGGAAATATGGCGTGTTTCCAACATGTTGAGGGTTTGGCGTGGCAGCTGGAAGGCTCGGCCAGTGCGCCTGTCCCGCCGCTCGCCAAGTCATCCCTTGGATGCGCGACATTGGCGCGCCGTCGCCATCGCTATCCCGAGACCCTATATGACCATCGGACCTTGGATCGCACAGCGGGCGGCACACCGGTTCACAAGGCAGGACGGGATCGCCGTTCGGTCGGCAGCGGGCCGGCGGCGAGCACGGACAAACACCTTTGGTGGCGATGACGCTGACCCTTGCATTCCGTAACCTTTTTCACGACCGGATCCGGCTTGCCGTGACCCTGGTTGGTATTCTTTTCTCCATCGTCCTTGTTGCCGTCCAGCTCGGCCTTTACCTCGGCGCGCGCAACATGATCACCTCGATGATCGATCGCGCCGACGCCGATCTGTGGATCATGGCGTACGGCACAAAGAACTTCGAGGAGGCGCAACCCATCAACCTGCGCGAGAAATTCACGGCGCTGTCCACGCCGGGGGTCGCGAGCGCAGTCCCCCTCGTCACCTCGTTCACGGAGTGGCGCAAGCCCCAGGGCGGCTCGACGCTGGTGCTGCTGATCGGCGCCGACGCGGAGGACGGCGGGCTCAGCCCCTGGAACGTCGTCGAAGGCCACGTCTCCAGTCTCGGGGCGCGCGATGCCGTGATCGCCGACAAGAGCTATCTGTCGGACCTCGGCGTCAAGGGGGTCGGCGACACCGCCCAGATCGGCGCCGCGCGCGTGCGCGTGACCGCGCTGACCGACGGCATCCGGTCCTTCACCGTCACGCCCTACGTATTCACCACCCTCAACCGTGCCCGCTCCCTGCTCGACATGGCCCCCGACAGCGCCACCTACGTGCTCGTCAAGCTCGCGCCCGGCGCCAACCTGGAGGCGGTGCGCGACGCCATCCGCCGCAAGTCGACCGACACAGATGTGCTCTCCAAGGCGGAGTTCCGAGACCGGAGCCTTAACCACTGGCTGTTCGCAACGGGCGCTGGCATCGCCCTGATCGGCGGTGCGATCCTGGGCCTTGTGGTGGGCACGGTGATCGTGGCCCAGACGCTCTACTCGAGCACCAAGGACCATCTCAACGAGTTCGCCACGCTGCGCGCGCTGGGCTCCTCGGCGGGCTACATCCACAAGGTGATACTGGCCCAGGCCGGTCTCAGCGCCGTGCTGGGCTACGCCCTGGGCATGGCGATCGCCTTGACGGTCGTAGAGCTGAGCGAGAACACGGCCCTGCCCATTGTCATGACGCCTGCGCTCGCCACGCTATTGTTGGCGCTGACGGTGGGCATGTGCGCGATCTCCGCTCTGTCGGCAATCGGCAAGGTGATGCGCATCGATCCTGCAATGGTGTTCAACCGATGAGCGCAGACGCGACCACCGGGACCATTGCCGCCGAACAAGGCGCCGCTCCCGCCGCCCCCAGGGTCGTCCTGGAGGCGCGCAATATCGTCAAGGTGCTGGGCGAGGGTGCGCGCCGGGTGCAGGCGCTCAGGGGCGTGAGCCTGACGCTCAACGCCGGCGAACTCACGCTGCTGATGGGGCCATCGGGGAGCGGCAAGACGACCCTGCTCTCGATTCTGGGGTGCATTCTCACCCCCACCGAGGGCACGCTCACTGTCGCCGGCCGGCCCACTGCCGGTCTTTCGCCGGAGGAGCTCGCCGACCTGCGCAGGCGCAACATCGGTTTCATCTTCCAGTCCTACAACCTGTTCCCCACGCTGACCGCGGAGCAGAACGTGCGCGTGGCCCTCGATCTGCGCGGCGAGCGCGGCTCGGACGCGATCGTGCGGGCGCAGCGTGCCTTGCAGCGTGTGGGTCTCGGCCACCGGCTCAAGTCCTACCCCAGCAATCTCAGCGGCGGCGAGCAGCAGCGCGTGGCCGTGGCACGTGCGCTGGTGGGGTCCCCATCCCTGATGCTGGCAGACGAGCCGACCGCGGCGCTCGACAGCGAGAACGGGATCGCGGTCATGCAGCTGCTGGCCGAGATCGCCAAGGATGCGAGGCGCGCGGTGCTCGCGGTGACGCACGATCCGCGGACCATTCCGTTTGCGAACCGGGTGCTGCGCATCGAGGACGGCCTGATCGTCGGCGAGGAGCGGCGCACCGAGGGTGTGGAGACCGTGCACCAGCTCGCACGCAACAGAAAGCGCAAAGCCAATGCCTAAGGGCGGTTCCTCCCTAAACATGCTGATCGTCCTGGCGATCGTGGCGCTGGGCGTGGGCTACTACGTGCCCCAGGCCATGAACTCCAAGCCCGCCGAGACCGCGCGGACAAACGACGGCGGTGGCAAGGCCAAGGCGGCCGCCAAGAGCCCGGCCTGGGCTGTGTCGGCGCCGGGGCGCGTGGAGCCGCTGGGCGGAGAGGTGCGCATCAGCGCGCAGGCCGCGGGCCGCATCGCCGAGGTTCTGGTTGCGCCCAACGACAGGGTCGCCGCCGGCGATCTCCTGCTGCGCCTCGACGACGAGGAGCTGCTCGGGCGCGTCCATTCGGCGTTGACCGAGGTCGCGATCCGCAAGCGCGAGCGCGACACGGCCGAGGCGGTCGGCAAGGCTGCCCAGGACCGCCGCGCGGCGGAGGATGCCGTCGCCAACGCCGAGCGAAAGCTGGCGCAGAGCCGGGAGGACTACGATCGGGCGGTGCGGGCGCGCCGCCTGAACACGGGCGGCAGCGCTGATCTCGAGAAGCTGCGCGACGGCGTAGCCAAGGCGAAGGAGCAGCTCGAGCAGGCGCGGGCCAGCCTGCGCAAGGCCCTGGCTGCCGACAACCTGCCGGCGCCGAGCCGACCGGAGGCGGCGCTGGCCGCAGCTAGAGCCGAGCTGACGCTGGCGGACGCGTCGCTCGAGCGCACGCGGGTCAGGGCGCCGGCGGCGGGCACCGTGCTCCACGTCCATGCCAAGCTGGGCGAGACCGTCATGCCTTCCCCGGAGAACGTTCTCGCCGTCGTCGGCGACCTCTCCGTCCTCAGGGTCAGGGCGGAGATCGAGGAGCGCGACATCGGCAAGGTGCGCGCCGGCCAGCTCGCGGTGGTGCGCACGGATGCCTTCCCGGGCAAGGAGTTCGAGGGCAAGGTCGTGTCGCTGGCGCAGGCCCTGGGACCGAGCAAGCTTGGCCAGCGGGGCCCCCGCAGGCCAACCGACGTCGACGTGCTGGAGGTGCTCATCGAGCTCGCAGGCCAGCCGCCGCTGCTGCCCGGCATGCGCGTAGACGTATTCCTGCGCCCGGAGGCGACCGCGCTGCAGCCGGCCGGAGACGTCAGCACGAACTGACGTCGGCCGCGTCGCCCGGTGAGCCTTCCTGAGCACTCGCCCGGACCAAAATCTCTTCGCCCGCCAACCTCTCGGGTGGCCAAGCCGGATAAATTGCTGCATAAGCAAGCGGCAATTGCGCCGACGCCGCCACGGCGTGCTCCACCCCTTTGCCAGAGGCACGCATGCTGAGACCTACCGGAGCGCTTGCACTCGCGGCCTTCCTCACCGCCCAGCTGGGGCCTGCGGCCGCAGGTCCCGCCCTGCTGTTCGACGCCAGCGACGGGCAGGTCCTCTACGCCGAGGATGCCGACCATCAGTGGCACCCAGCGTCCCTCACCAAGATTATGACCGCCTACATCACGTTCGAGGCGATCAAGGAGGGCAAGCTCACGCTCGAGACCAAGATCACCTGCTCGGAGATCGCGAGCCTGCAGACACCCACCAAGCTCGGCCTTGCCCCGGGCAACAGCATCACGGTGGAGGCGGCGCTTGGCGCCCTCATCGTGAAGTCGGCCAACGACGTGGCGGTGATGCTGGCCGAGGCGATCTCGGGCAGCCATGAGGCGTTCGTGCAGCGCATGAATGCCACGGCCGCGCGGCTTGGTATGACGCGCACGCGCTTTGCCAATGCCAACGGCCTCCCGGCGCCGGAGCAGGTAACGACCGCCCGCGACCTCGCCCGGCTCGCCGCGGCCGTCGTGCGCGACTACCCCCAGTACGCTCCGATGTGGTCGCTCATCGACGTGCGCGTCGGCAAACGGCGTCTGCACACCCATAACGGGCTCCTCACGAACTACGTGGGCGCGGACGGGCTCAAGACGGGCTTCATTTGCGATAGCGGCTACAACGTGGTGGCCAGCGCGACCCGCGAAGGGCGCAAGCTGATCGCGGTGGTGCTGGGAGAGACGACCGGTGCCGAGCGCACGCTGCGCGCCGCCAACCTGCTCGAGCACGGCTTCCAGACGCGTCAGTGGAAGGCGCTGTTCGGTCTGCCGACCATCGAGACGCTGCCGGCGGCAGAGGATGCCAAGGGGCCAACGACCATTCGCCAGACCGTGATCTCCTTTGTCTGCGGCACGGCGCGTCGCCGCGCCGTGGCCAAGCGTCGCCAGAAGGGCCAGCCGGCGGCGCAGCGCGCGCCCAAGGCCCCCGCCAAGCGCACTGCGCGCAAGGCATCGGCCGCCGAGGACTGAGGCAGCGTCGCGGCCGCAGGACTTATCTGCGGCGGCGCAGCGCAGCCGGCACGATCGAGGCGGCGAAGATGGCTGCCATCACGAGCACGATCGACGGGCCGCCCGGCAGGTCGAAAGACACCGACAGAAACAGGCCGAGGGCCACCCCCAGAGCACCAAAGATGGCAGCGAATAGCGCCATTTGCTCGGGCGACTCCGAGAGCGGGCGGGCGGCGGCGGGCGGCATGATCAGGAAGGCAATGGTGAGCAGCACGCCCACGATCTTGATGGCGATCGCCACCACCAGGGCCATCACGGCGAGGAATACGAGCTTGACGCGCTCGGCGGCAATCCCCTCGGCGGCAGCCAGGTCCTCGTGCACGCAGATTGTCAGGAGCGGCCGCCACACATAAACCAGGGCGGCGAGCGCGCCCGCCCCGCCGATGGCGATCCACTGCAGATCGGAGCTGGCGACGGCAAAGATGTCACCGAACAGGAAGGCCATCAGGTCGAGCTGCGGACCGCGCACAAGCGATGCGGCGACGACACCTGCAGCGAGCGCGGCATGAGCCACGAGGCCGAGGAGCGAATCGAAAGGAACAACCTGCTGGCGGCCGAGCAGGAGCATGAGGCCTGATACGGCAACGGCGACGAGCAGCACGCTGAAAGTGAGGTCGAGCGACAGGGCGAGGCCCGCGGCGATGCCGACGAGGCCGGCCTGAGCAACTGTCTCCCCGAAATAGGCCATGCGACGCCATACCACGAAACAGCCGAGGGGCGCCGCCACGATCGCCAGGGCGAGGCCTGCGATCAGCGCCCGCATCAGGAACGGCTCCGTCACGTAATCCTCTCCAGTGAAATCCGGCCCGGATGCTACCCGACGTCGAGGGGGCTCGACGACCCCGGCGGCCGCGGCTCGCCTGCCAGATCGTGGTGATGGTCGTGATGGTGATGATAGAGGCCAAAGGCACGCGCCGCCTGCGGGCCGAACAGGCGTTCGTACTCGGGATGCTGCGCCACCGACTCCGGCACGCCCGAGCAGCAAACGTGCCGATTGATGCAGACGACGCGGTCGCTCTGGGCCATCACCACGTGCAGGTCGTGCGAGACGAGCAGAACCCCGAAGCCGCGCTCGGAGCGCAGCTGGCCGATCAATGTGTAAAGCTCGGCCTCGCCGGCGTAGTCGACCCCGCGAACGAACTCGTCAAGCACCAGGAGGTGCGGCCGCCTCACCAGCGCCCGTGCCAGCACCACCCGCTGCAATTCGCCCCCCGACAGGTCCGACAGCTGGTGCTCGGCCAAGTGTGGGGCCCCTACATCCGCGAGGGCCCGCGCGGTCTCCTCCTCCTCCTCCTCCGCGGCGCGCCGGCCCAGGGCGACAAAGCGCCCCGCCGTGACCGGGATGGCGCGGTCGACCTCGAAACGCTGGGGCACGTAGCCGACAATGAGGCCTTCCTTGCGAAGCGTGCTGCCCTTGTCGGGCCGCTCAAGGCCCAGCAGCACTCGAACTAGCGTGGTCTTGCCGGCGCCGTTGGGGCCGATCAGCGTCACGATCTCGCGCGGCTGGACGTCGATGTCGACGCCCTGGAGGATGGCGCGCCCGCCCCGCGTAAGCCACAATGACCGTGCGCTCACGAGGGCGCCCGGGTCGTGCGCGCTCGGCTCCGCCTCGGTTGCGGCTTGCTGATGGCCCTGCGCGCGGGCGAGCACGGTACGGCCGCGGCCCGCCCCGTCACGGCCTTCCATGCGCTCGCTCCCTCGGCTCTGTGGCCCCGTCGCTGGAGCAGCTGGCGCACCGGCCCCACACCTCCACCACGGCCGCCTTGGCCGTGAACCCTGTCGAGCCCACCGAGCGGTCGATGGCCGAGAACACCTTGTCGCCGTCGACCTCGGCCACCCGCCCGCAGGCCTCGCAAGCAAGTACGAGCTGGCGCAGATCGTGGCCGCCGTGACAGGCGAAGAAGGCGTTGCGGCTCTCGAAGCGGTGCACGATGCCCGCCGAAACCAGAGCCTCTATGGCGCGGTATACCGAGATGGGGGCGAGCCGGTCGCCTCGACGGGCGAGCCGGTCCAGCACCTCGTAGGCGCCGATTGGCCGGTGCGACCCCGCGATCTCCTGGAACACGGCGCGGCGCAAGGGCGTAAGCTTCAGGCCCCTGGCATCGAATGCCAAGCGCGCCCGCTCCATCGCCTCCTTGAGGCAGCGGTCATGATCGTGCTCTGGCTCTGGGAAAGCACGGCTGGCTGGGGTGTGTGTCATTGGCGCCACTTATAGCACCGCGGCGGTTCGGCGCCATCAGCCGGGGATTGGATGCGGGCAGGATTTTGCCACGATCCTGTGGTGACAGAGGTTCCGAGCCCAACGACGCGACAGGCGGAGCCGCTAGGGCGGGCTCGATCACGCCACCCCGGATATGCCCATCATGCCGGCCACGGCCCTGGGAAGCTCGTTCATCGTCGCCGCGCGGCGCACGGCACTCGGGCGGCCCGGCGGCCTGCACCGGTCGCGACGGCTCGAGAGCCTCACAGCCCCGGTGGTGCAGGCCGCCCTCGATGACGCAGGCGTGGAGGCGCGCGCGGTCGAGGAGATCATTCTGGGCAACACCACGGCGGGCGGCAACCCGGCGCGGGTGGTGGGGCTGGCTGCGGGCCTTGAGGAGAGCGTGGCCGCACTGACCGTCGATCGCCAGTGCGCGTCGGGCCTCGATGCCATCCTGCTCGGCATACGCGCCGTCGCGCTGGGGGAGGCCAGGATCGTCGTAGCCGGCGGCGCCGAGTCGCTTTCGACCGCACCGTGGCGCGTCGCCCGGCCCAAGAGCCTGTTCCAGACTCCGCGCTTTCTCAGCCTGGAGCCGGAGGACGGCAACGGCAACGAAGCTCCCCACTCGGTGGCGGCCTCCGAGGAGCTGGCGCGCCAGCTCGGCATCTCGCGCGATCGCCAGGACTCCTATGCCTTCAAGTCGCACCTCAAGGCCGAGCAGGCGGTGGGCGAGCGGCGCTTCCAGGGCGAGATCGTGCCTCTGCGATTGGCGCCGCAGGAGACGCGCGACGAGAGCTCCGCCATATCAAGCATCGACGACCTGGCAGGGCTTGCGCCGCTGGTGCCGCCCGACGGCACCCACACGAGCGGCAACACCAGCGCCCACCAGGAAGGGGCGGCCATCGTCGTGATCGTGTCGGGAGCGGTGCACGCCGAGCTCGGCGCGCCGCCGGCGCTGCGCCTGGTGGCAAGCAGCACCCAGGGTGTGGGCTCGCACGAAGAGGCGCGCGCCCCAGTGGTGGCACTGGAGAGGCTATTGCAGCGCAGCAACGGCAGCTTCGCACGCCGCGAGCTGCGATTGGTCGAGACTTCCGAGACGTCGGCGGCGCAGGCGTTGGCGATCTGCGACGCCTTCGAGCTCGGCGACGGAGAGCTGAGCCCCGACGGCGGGGCCATTGCGCGAGGCCATCCGCTGGGCGCCGCGAGCGCGGTCAGCGTGGTGCGGCTGTTCACGCGCATGGCGCGCAACCGCAACGGCGCATGGCCCAGGCTCGGCGCAGTGACGCAGGGTGCCATCGGCGGCCTCGGAGTGGCCGCCCTGTTTGAGGCTGTGTGAGGCACATGCTGCGCCGGAACGCGACCCTGGCGCCGGGGCGGCCGCTCAACTAACATCGAGCGCGGGGATTGGGGGCTGGTCGGTCGCATTGCATGCGCCCGGGGACTCGCCGGGTGGTTGGGCGCGGGCTGCCTCTGCGGATCAGTTGCCGAGCGAGAGGTCGCGCCATCATGACCACCGTGTCGCCGCCCAGGAGGATGCCGCCGCGGGCGTACCTCGCCGTCATCCGCGCGATCGACGCGTTCACGGAATGGACTGGCTACCTCTTCATATTGCTGATCATTCCCCTGATCTTCGCAAATGTCTTCGAGGTTTTCGCCCGCTACGTCCTGAAGAGCCCGACGATCTGGGCCCTCGACGTGACCACCATGTCCTATGCGGCTCTGTTCATGTTGGGCTGCGCGCTCGCCCTGCTCAGGGGCGCTCATGTGCGCACCGACATGCTGTGGGAGGCGTTCTCGGACCGCACCAAGGGCATGATCGACAGCCTCGCCTTCGCCCTGCTCTTCTTGCCGACCATGGGGGTTCTGTTCTTCATCTCGATCGACGATTTCCTGTACTCGGTCTCCATCGACGAGCGCTCGAGCTCCGGTGCGTGGACCCCGATCCTGTGGCCCCTGCGCGGCGTCATCCCGCTCACCGCCCTGATGTTGTTCCTGCAGGGCATCTCCGAGCTCATGAAAAGCCTCTGGGCATGGCGCACCGGCGAGTTCCTGACCCGGCACGAGAAGATCGAGGTCTGAGATGAGCGTCAACGAGGCTCTCGGCCTGATCATGCTCGTCAGCATGGTGATGGTCATTTTCATCGGGTTCCCGATATCGTTCACGCTGCTGTTTCTCGCGCTGATCTTCGGCGGCCTGGGGCTCGGCTGGGAGCAGACCTTCAACCTGGCCTACCTGCAGATCTGGGGAACGATGAAGGACGAGATCTTCCCCGCCGTGCCGCTCTTCATCTTCATGGGCTACATGACCGAGCAGGCGGGGCTGATGGAGCGCCTGTTCGGGGCGCTGCGCAGTCTGCTCGCCCCGGTGCGCGGATCCCTTTATGTAGCGGTGATCCTCACGGCCACGATTTTCGCCATGGCCACGGGCATCGTCGGCGCCGCCGTGACGGTGCTGGGCATCATGGCCGCGCCGATGATGATCAAGACCGGCTACGACGCCCGCCTGTCGTCGGGGGCAATCGCCGCCGGCGGCACACTCGGGATCCTGGTGCCGCCCAGCATCATGCTTGTGGTGATGGGCCCCGTAATGGGTGTGCCGGTGAACCTGCTCTACTCGGCGGCGTTCGGGCCGGGATTTCTGCTCGCCGGGTGCTACATGGCCTACACGCTTGCGCGCAGCTTCATTGATCCGAAGCTCGGGCCGCCCATGACCAGGGACGAGCGCAGGGCCGCCTACGAGGAGATGACCACCGAGAAGGTTGGCGCGCCGGTGATCGGGTTGGGGCTCTTGTGCCTGATGGTGATGGTCTACCTGGCCGCGGACTGGTTGCTCGCCCGCGCCGGGGCGCCGCAACTTGCCCTGCCGCTCGGACCCGCCGAGGTGTCCGCGCCTGCCGGGGTGCTGGCACTGGCGACTGCCTATCCCTACGCGCGCAATGCCTATTTTCGGGCCATCGTGTTGGGCATCGCGCCCCTCAGCGCGCTCATCGGCTTCACCCTCGGCACCATCGTCGGCGGCCTGGCGACGCCAACCGAGGCGGCCTCGTGCGGCGCCTTCGGCGCCGGGCTGCTTGCCCTCCTCTACGGCAGGCTGGGCGCGAGGTCGGCAACCAATGCCGCCTTCGGCACTATGGTGACCTCCGCCATGGTCCTGTTCCTGGCCGTGGCGTCGACCGTGTTCGGCGCGGTGTTCACCAAGCTCGGCTCGGCGAGCCTGATCACCAACTCGCTCCTCGCCATACCGCTGTCAGACTGGTGGAAGCTGGCGATGATCATGCTCGTGTTCTTCATCCTGGGCTGGCCCTTCGAGTGGCCCGTTATCATCCTGGTCTTCCTGCCCATTGTCCTGCCCGTCGTGGAGAAGCTGCAGCTGGGCCTCGGCAAGCTCGACCTGCTGATCTGGTTCGGCGCACTCACCGCAGTCAACATGCAGACCGCCTATCTCAGCCCCCCGGTCGCCATGTCGGCATACTATCTCCGCAACGTCGTCCCGCAGTGGAGCCTCGGCACGATCTACAAGGGCATGGCCGACTACATGGTGATTCAGGCGTTCGTTCTCATCGTCCTGCTGATGTACCCGCAGATCGCCCTGTGGCTGCCGCATGCCGTGCGGTAGGGGCCGGCCCGCCATCCCCGAATGCAGAAGGGCGGCCGGCCGGCCGCCCTTCCCGCGATCCGAGGTGTCCAGAGCCGTCTATTGCGTCTTGGCGGGCCAGTAGTGGTCCGCCTGGAACGCATAGGGCGGGAACATGAAGCGCTTGGCGGGGACCACCTTGGCCGCATACGCCTTCTGGCTCTCGTAGACCTTCTTGAAGAACGGGTTCTTTGCCGATTCCGCAGCGGCGAACTCGTCCCAGGTTTTGAGGAAGGCCTTGTTGACTTCGGCCGGCGTGGTGAGCAGCTTCACGCCGTGCTTCTCCACGAACTCGGCGATGGCATCGGCGTTCTGCTTCTGCCAGGTGGCCCACCAGCGCAGGAAGGTCTCGGACGTGGCCGACTTGATGGCCTCCTTGTTCTGGGCCGGCAGACTGTCCCACACCTCCTTGTTGATGGCGATCTCGGCGATGGAGGCGCTCTCGTGCATGCCCGGCGTGTAGTGATACTTCCACACCGTGTGCAGCCCGAGACGCAGATCCTCGACGCCGCCCACCCATTCGGCGCAGTCGATGGTGCCCCGCTCCGCTGCGGGCAGGATCTCGCCTCCGGGCATGTTGACCACGGCCATGCCCATCTTGGCATAGAGCTCCGCCACGATGCCGGTCTGACGGCATTTCATTCCTTTGAAGTCGGCGAGGTCCTTGATCGGCCGCTTGAACCAGCCCATGGCCTGCGGGCTCGGCGGGATGCTCGGGAACGCGACCAGGTTGAGCTTGAGCTCCTTCTGGTAGAACTCGTTCCACAGCTCAAGACCACCGCCGTCGTAAACCCAGCCGATGAAGTCGAGGGCATCCATGCCGGCGATGCCGGCGGGCGTGTTTGCGAACAAGGTGGCGGCCTTGTTCTTGCCGAACCACCAGTAGGAAATGCCCCAGGCGCCGTCGATCACCTTCTTGTGGGTGGCATCCAGGATCTCGAACGGGGGAACGATCGCGCCGCCCGGCAGTGCCTCGACCTTGAGCTGCCCGCCCGTCAGCTTGTCGACGCGGTCGGCGAAGAACTTGAGGGCATCCTGGGTGGTGGTCGATGCCGGCACGGCAGACTGGATCTTGATGGTGCGAGATTGCTGGGCGAACGCGGTGCCGGAAAGGGCAAGTGTGGCGGTGATCGCCGCGGCCAGCCCCACTCTCGCTGCTGAGCCGATTTTCATTTGCTGTCTTCCTCCCTGAACAGAGTGCAGGCGAGCCCGCGGGCCCCGCCCGTGCGCGAGCCTAGCGCGGAAGGTGGGCTTTCAGCCAGATGGGACGGGCAAAAACAGCCTTCAGCCCGGCATTGGCGAGTGCGCCGAAGGTTCGTAGAGTGGCCAGAACGGCCAAGGGAGTGCCGTCGCCATGCCGCACAACATCGAGATCGTCGAGGCCGACATCACGACGCTCCGGGTCGATGCCATCGTGAACGCAGCCAACCGCACGCTCCTGGGCGGCGGGGGGGTCGATGGTGCCATCCACAGGGCGGCCGGGCCGGAGCTGCTTGCCGAATGCCGGACGCTCGGGGGCTGCGAGACAGGCGAGGCCAAGATCACACGCGGCTATCGGCTTCCAGCCCGCCACGTGATCCACACGGTTGGCCCGGTGTGGCAGGGCGGCGCGCAAGGGGAGGAGGGGCTGCTCGCCCGCTGCTACGCCAGTTCGCTGGCCCTTGCCAAGGCGCACGGGCTCAAGTCCATAGCCTTCCCGGCCATCTCGACCGGCGTTTACGGCTTTCCAGCGGACCGGGCCGCGCGCATCGCGGTGGCCGCCGTCCTCGACGGTCTGCTGGGGGACGCACCGCTGGACCGAGTAATCTTCTGCTGCTTCGGGGCCGCCTCGGCGGCGCACCATCGCCAAGCCCTGGCCGAGCTGGCGTCTTGAGCAGCACCCGTGTCTTAGCACTCTCCTCTTGACACTGCCAAAGGTCGGCCTAATTAGGCGCCAAGATCGGCCGGCGGAGCCGAGACCAGGGGGCGTCCTGCTGGCATCTGCCCGAAAATAGCCCAGAACCGCCACATTTGGGCTCGGGGTCGGCGTCTTCCGCACGCGCATCCAGCGCCAGAGCGAATGGGAGGAAGTCTCGGATGGCGATCCTGATCGAAGCGTCCAACCTCGAGAAGCGCTTCGGCGACATCGTTGCCGTGGACGGCATCTCGCTCGAGGTGAAGAAGGGCGAGGTTCTGGGCTTTCTCGGTCCGAACGGGGCCGGCAAGTCCACCACCATGAAGATGTTGACGGGCTTCCTCGAGCCCGATGCGGGCAGTGCGCGCATCGCCGGCATCGACGTGTTCGCCGCCCCCAAGCTCGCCAAGTCGAGGCTCGGCTACCTTCCCGAGGGGGCCCCCGCCTACGGCGAGATGACCGTGGCCGCGTTCCTAGACTTCATTGCCGCCGTCCGTGGCTTCGAGCGTCCCGAGGCGCGCCGGCGGGTGGCGGGAGCGGTGGAGAAGACGGAGCTCGGCGGCGTGCTGGGTCAGAGGATCGAGACCCTGTCCAAGGGCTTCAAGCGCCGTGTGGCGATCGCCCAGGCCATCCTCCACGACCCGGAGGTGCTGATCATGGACGAGCCCACCGACGGGCTCGACCCCAACCAGAAGCACCACGTGCGCACCTTGATCGGCGAGATGGCCCGCGACAAGGCCATCATCGTGTCCACCCACATCCTGGAGGAGGTGGACGCGGTCTGCTCGCGTGCCATCATCATCAATCGCGGCCGCATCGTCGCCGACGGGACGGCGGAGGACCTGATGCGCCGCCTGCCCTACCACAACTGCATTGCGCTCAAAGTGTCTACCGCGCGCGCCGAGTCGGTATCACGGGCCCTGACCGAGCTGGCGGCCATCGCCAAGGTGGAGACGATCGGGGCGGCAAACGGCAAGGTGCAGCTGCGCGCCACCCCACGCGACGGTGCCCCGGTTTCCTCCGAGCTTGCTTCGCTCATCCGCTCGCGCCTGATCGAGGTCGAGGAGGTTGCGGTCGAGCGGGGCAACCTCGATGACGTGTTCCGCCAGATCACCACCTCGGAGACCGGAGGCCGGCATGCGTGAGCTTGCCCGCAACACCGCCATTGTCGCCCGGCGCGAGTTCGCCGCCTATTTCGCTACCCCCCTCGCCACCGTCTTCCTCGTCATCTTCATCGCGCTGACCGGCGCCTTCGCCTTCTACGTCGGCGGGTTCTTCGAGCGCGGCCAGGCCGATCTGGCTCCCTTTTTCCAGTATCATCCCTGGCTCTACCTGCTGCTCGTGCCGGCGGTGGCGATGCGGCTGTGGGCGGAGGAGCGCAAGTCGGGCACCATCGAGCTGCTCATGACGCTGCCGATCTCGCCTTGGGAGGCAATTCTCGGCAAGTTCCTGGCGGCCTGGGCGTTCATCGGCGTGGCCCTGCTGCTTACCATGCCGATGTGGATTACGGTCAATGTGCTGGGCCGCCCCGATAACGGGGTGATCCTCGCGAGCTACGTCGGCAGCTTCCTGATGGCGGGCGCATTCCTCGCCATCGGCTCGGCGGTGTCCGCGCTCACCAAGAACCAGGTGATCGCCTTCATCGTGGCCTCGACCATCTGCTTTCTGCTGGTGATGAGCGGCCTCGAGCTCGTGCTCAATGTGCTGCGCGCCTGGACCCCAGGCTTCGTCGTGAGCGCCGTCTCGTCGATGAGCTTTCTGTCCCACTTCGAGCGTGTCGCCAAAGGCGTGCTCGAGCTGTCGGGCATTGTCTTCTATCTGTCGCTCATCGTCTTCGCCCTGTTCGTCAACCGCGTACTGGTCGAGCTCAAGAAGGCCGATTGAGGGAGGTCGCAGTGCAAAGCATTCTCCATCGCCTGCGCGAGCTCCTGCGCCCCGGAATGGAGTGGCTGGTGGCACGCTGCGAGCGGCTGCCCCGCCACACCCTGGCCTGGAGCAGCATCATCCTCGCCCTGGTCCTGCTCCTCAGCGTCAACCTGTTCGCCTCGAGCGCGCTGCGCAACGCCAAGGCCGATCTCACTCAGCAGCGGCTGTTCACGATCTCCGAGGGCACGCGGCTGGTGCTGTCCTCCATCGACGAGCCGATCGCTCTCAAGCTCTATTACTCGCGCCGCCTCGGTGAGGCCGCCTCCGTCTACGGCCGCTACTTCGAGCGTGTGCGCGCCCTGCTGCAGCAGTACAGCGACCTCTCGCGCGGGCGGCTGGAGCTGTCGATCTTCGACCCGGAGCCCTTTTCCGATGCCGAGGATCGGGCGGTCGCCGCCGGGCTGCGCGGCGTACGGCTCAACCCGGAGGGAGAGACGGGCTATTTCGGCCTGGTGGGCACCAACTCCACCGATACCGAATCCACCATTCCGTTCTTCACCACCGACCGCGAGCCGTACCTGGAGTACGACCTCACCAAGCTCGTCTACACTCTCGCCAATCCGAAGAAGCGCGTCGTCGGCCTCATCACCGGGCTGCAACTCGACGGCGGCATCAACCCGATGGCCATGATGGGCGGCGGCCGGCCACAGCCGCCCCAGATGATCATGGAGCAGATCCGCGACTTCTTCGAGGTGAGGACGCTCGATCAGGACGTGAAGGAGATTCCGGCCGACGTCGACGTGCTGCTCGTAGCCCAGCCCGATCGGCTGACGGCGGAGGCCGCCTATGCCATCGACCAGTACGTGCTCGGCGGCGGCAAGGTGCTGGCCTTCGTCGATCCGGTGGCGGAGACCGGCGGGCGCATGGGGCCCATGGGCATGAGCGGCGGGCCGCCGAGCGCCGAGTTCGTCAAGCTGCTGAAGGCCTGGGGCCTGGAGTTCGACGCCAAGAAGGCGGTGGGCGACATCGCCAGCGCGCGCCGTGTGCAGTTCGGCGGCGGCTCACGGCCGATTGTCACCGAGTACGTCGCATGGCTTGCCCTCGACCGGCGCAACCTCGATGAGAAGGACGTGCTGTCGGGCGGCATCGAGCGGCTGAACCTCGCCTCGCCGGGCTCGTTGGCGAAGGTCGAGGGGGCCAAGACGCAGGTGACCGCCATCGTCCGCACCAGTCCGCAGGCCATGCAGATCGATACCGAAAAGCTCGGCATGGCGCCCGACCCCGTCGCCCTGCTGCGCGCTTACAAGCCGGAGGGCAAGGCCCTGATGCTGGCGGCCCGCGTGTCCGGGCCCGCCGACAGCGCCTTCCCCGAGGGCCCGCCCAAGCCTGCCAAGAAGGACGAGAAGGCCGACGACAAGGCAAAGGCCGGAGAGGAGAAGAAGGAGGAGGCGAAGAACGAGGCGGCCAAGGCAGACCAGGCCAAGGCGGCGGAGGGCAAGGACGGGAAGGCCAAGGACGAGAAGGCAGCCGCCGCTCCGGCCAAGCCCCACAAGGCCTCCGGTCGCGTCAATGCCATCGTCGTGGCCGACAGCGACATGCTGGCCGACCAGTTCTGGGTCGAGGTGCGCGACTTCCTGGGCCAGCAGGTGGCGATCCCCAACGCCAACAACGCGGCGTTCGTGGTCAATGCCATCGACAACCTGTCGGGCTCGGAGTCGCTCATCGCGCTGCGCGGACGCGGTGCCGACGACCGCCCGTTCAAGCTCGTCAACGACCTGCGCCGCGACGCGGAGCGGCGCTATCGCGAGAAGGAGCAGGCGCTCACCACCAAGCTCAAGGAGGTGCAGGACCAGCTTGCCAAGCTCGAGAGCGCCGGCGAAGGCGCCAACGTGATCCTGAGCGAGAGCGATCGTCAGGCCATTGAGAAGTTCCGCGGCGACATGCTGTCGATCCGGCGCGAGCTGCGTGAGGTGAAGCGGGCCTTGCGCGAGGACATCGACCGGCTCGACGGCTGGCTCAAGTTCGCCAACATCGCGCTGGTACCGCTGCTCATCGGCATCGGCGGCATCGGCTGGGCGGCCGTCCGACGGCGCCGCTCGGGACTGGCCGCGCCCAAGTCCGCTACAGGGGAAGACGTAGCATGAAGCCGACGACCTTTGCGGGCCTCGCCGTCGCCACCGCGCTGGCGCTGGCGATCGCCGTCACCACCTACGCGGCGCAGAACCGCTGGGCGCAGCCCAAGGTGTCGGGCCAGCCTCTGTTCCCGGGGCTTGCCGCTCAGGCGGGACGAATCGCGCGCATCGAGATCAAGCAGGGCGAAAAATCCCTTACGCTGGCGCGCGACAAGGACGGCTGGACGCTGGCTGACCGCGGCAGCTATCCCGCCAAGGCCGACGCGGCGCGCGGCCTGCTCGTCAAGCTGGCCCAAGCCGAGCTGGTCGAGGCCAAGACGCGCAACAAGGAGCGTTTCGGCCTGCTCGAGCTCGAGGATCCGGAGGGCAAGGAGGCCAAGTCCCGCCTGCTGCGCCTCACGGACGACAAGGGCGCCACGATCGCCGAAGCCGTGGTTGGCAAGAAGCGCTACGATGCGTTCGGCTCCAGCAAGAGCGGTACCTACGTCCGCAAGCCGGGCGATACGCAAACTTGGCTCAGCAATGCCGATCTCGCCGTCTCGGTCGCCCCGCGCGACTGGGTGCAGCCGGGCGTCATGGACCTGACGGCAGCCAAGATCGCCAAGCTGACCGTGGAGATGCCGGGCGAGGAGCCGCTCGTCATCCAGCGCGACGTGGCCGACGCCTCCAAGCATGTGCTCGCCGCCATGCCGGAAGGCAAGAAGCTCAAGGAGACCGGGGGCATCGAGGCCATCGTGCGCGCGGCAGGCTCCATCGAGCTTGAGGACGTGCGCAAGCCGACAGGCGCGGGCGAGAAGGCGGGAACGGCCCGCATCGAGGCGGACGGCGGCCTCACCGTCACGCTCGACCTGCGCAAGCAGGGCGAGGACTACTGGCTGACGCTCGAGGCCACGGCGGGCGAGGGCGAGGCGAAGAAAACTGCGGAGGAGATCGCCAAGCGCGCGCAGGGCTGGGAGCTCAAGGTGCCCTCCTACAAGGCCCAGTCGATCCTCAAGCGCCGCGCCGACCTGTTCGCGGCGAGCTGAGCCTCAGGCCCGGCCGGCGTCCTCGAGGATCATGGCGGCACCCTTCTCGCCGATCATGATCGAGGGGGCGTTGGTGTTGCCGCCAACGACCTGCGGCATGATCGAGGCGTCGATCACCCGGAGCCCGGCGATGCCGTGGACCCGAAGGCGAGGATCGACGACTGCATCCGACCCGCGGCCCATGCGGCAGGTGCCGACAGGGTGCAGGTTGGAGACGCCGCGGTTGCGCAGGTCCTCGGTCAGCGCCTCGTCGCTGGTCACCGCCGGCCCCGGCTGGACCTCCTCGGCGACGTAGGGGGCGAGCGCAGGCTGGGCGGCGATTCTGCGGGCGAGCCGCATGCCGTAGAGCATCGCCTCGACGTCGTAGGACGTCTCCAGGAAGCGGAACTCGATCCGCGGGGGGCTCAGCGGATCGGGGCTCTTGAGGCTCACGCGGCCGCGGCCCTCGGGCCGGAGGTGGACGGGCGAGATGGTGAAGCCCGGCCACTTGTGGGCGTGAATGCCGGTGCGGTCTCGGCTCTCGATCGACCACAAGAAAATGTTCATCTGCAGGTCGGGCCTGTCGAAGCGCGGGTCGGACCGCACCATGATGCCGGCGAGCGTGCTGATGCCCGCGAGTGGTCCGCTGCGGCTCAGGGCGTACTGGATGCCGGCGAGCACTTTGCGCGCGGGGGAGAGGGCGAGATCGTTGAGAGTGCCGTGCCGCGTCGACCGCCATGAGACGTAGGAATTGAAGTGGTCGTGCAGATTGGCACCGACCGCAGGCAAGTCGCGCACCACAGAAATGCCCATCTCGCGCAGGTGGGCTCCGGGACCTATGCCGGAGAGGAGCAGGAGCTGCGGCGAGCCGTAAACCCCGCCCGAGACAATCACCTCGCCTCTGGCCCGCACTGTCTCTGTCCCACGCGGCGTGCGGAACTCCACGCCCGCTGCGCGACCCCCCTCGATCAGGATGCGGGTGGCGTGGGCGTTGGGCAGGATGCGCAGGTTCGGCCGCCGCCGCGCCGGATTGAGGTAGGCTACCGCCGTGCTCCAGCGCCGACCCCTGCCGACGGTTGCCTGATAGTAGCCGACGCCGTCCTGGGCCGGCCCGTTGAAATCGGCATTGCGCGGGATGCCCGCCTGCACGGCCGCGAGCACGACGGCATCGATGATCTCACTGCGGAAGCGGCAGTCGGTCACCTTGAGCGGCCCGCCGACGCCGTGCAGCTCGCTCGCGCCCCGCTCCTGGTCCTCGGCCCTCTTGAAATAGGGCAGCACGCTCACCCAATCCCAGCCCTCGCAGCCCATTTGGCGCCACCCGTCGTAGTCCGCCGGGGTGCCGCGCATGTAGACCATGCCGTTGAGCGAGCTGGTGCCGCCCAGCATCTTGCCGCGCGGCTGGTAGGAGGTGCGGCCGTTGAGGCCGGGTATGGGCTCGCTCTCGAATTTCCAGTTGTAGACGTCGTTGGCGTAAAGCTTGTGGTAGCCGATGGGAATGTGGATCCAGGGGCTTCTGTCGCGACGGCCGGCCTCGAGCAGCAACACGCGCCAGCGTCCCGATTCGGACAGGCGCGCGGCAACCGCGCAGCCGGCCGAGCCCGCACCGGTGACGATGAAGTCGTAGGTTTCCTCGCTCATGACGTCCCCTGCCGCCGCGGCCCCGCTGCGGCGCGTGCGGATGCTACGCACGGATGCCGCACAAGGAAAGGCGCTCCGGCGCCGGCGCAGCCCTGCACCGCGCCGGGCGGTGGTTGCCTCACACCCGGGAGGCATCTTCGCGCGGGCAGCGCACGTAGTCGCGCAGGTGGGGGAAGTAGAGCGTTTTGAGGATCGGGCCGTAGGGAATGTCCATCGGCACGCCGCCCATGCTCAGGGTCTTGCGCGAGCGCAGCATGTCGGCTCGCCGGGTCGCCTCCCTCAGCATATCGTCGCAGACCTGTCGCCGCCTGGGGTCGCCGTCGATTGCGGCCCATTCAACCGCCACCTCGGACATGCGCCGGCACAGCTCGTAGTGGCCGCGCATCACCATGCCTTTCTCGTTGATGAGGTTCTCGCCGAGCAGGTTCACCATGGCCCGGTAGCACTCGATCAGACGCGGCGCGCATTGCCGGGCGGTGGCCACACCGAGGTCGAGGCTGGCGTGCAGCGTCAGCACGGCGCGGTGGAAGCCCCAGAAGGTGCGCTCCCAGTTGTCCTCCCACGGGTCCTCGTGCCACGGCCGGCGGGATGCGGACCTGACCGCCGACAGCCGGATGTAGGTGTCGGCGACGCCGTCGTAGTCGACCCGAAAGGCACGTGCGTCGGAGCCCGCCTCCCGAAGCCGCAGCCGCTCCTCGCGGGGGAGTCCGGCGATGCGGCGGGCGCGCACGAACAGGTCCCTGACGAGGGGGTTGTCGGCGATCTGCTGGTAGAGGTCGTCGCTCCACGCCACGCGCGGGAAGAGCTGGATGAGCTCGTCGCCCTCATCGGCGGTGTGCTCCCGCTGCTTCCAGCGCATGAAGTTGGGAGCGTTCAGCACCACCACGGTCTTGTGGAGACGTCCTCTCGACAGGCAGGTCTCGAGCTCGTAGCGCGTGCCTGGCGACAGCACTGGCGCATCGACGAAGATGATATCCGCGATGTCGATGAGCCGCGCCACCGCGCCCTGCCATTGGCTGTCGGCCAGCATGAGGCTCGGGCCCCTGGGGCCGAGCTCCCGGTCGGGACGCGCCTCCCAGTGGCGCTCCTCGGCCTCGCTCTGCACGAAGACCACGCCGAGCTCTGGATACACCTGCTCGAGGAGCTTGTTGTCGATGGTGAAGGGCTGCTGCTCATAGTACTGCGAGTGCACGGTGCGCGCCCCGCCCTTGAAGTCGCGCAGGTAGAGCACGAGCGGGCGGCCGTCCTGCTCGCAGCTGCGGACGACCTCGAGCGCCTCTGCGTGCCGCTGCTGGCGGGTGGGTAGGGGGGAGGCAGAACCTGCCCGCGGCGATCGGCGGAACCATCCCAACATTTGTCCGCCCCCGTTGCCGCGCAGACGTAAGAACGCTTGGCCCTTCCCCGGCCCGCCCGCATTATCGATCAATGCATGTGCGCGCGCAAACACCGCCCTGCCATGCTGTCGGCGGAGCGGAGGCTCGAGTCAGCCTGCGCGCGCCCCGCTCTCCACCGCGCGGATCTCGTTTCCGCGCCAGGCGTAGGTTTCACTGAACCAGGCGTGCGCCCACACCACAGGCAGCAGCAGGTCGCGCAGCGCCCAGGCGAGCGGCGAGACGAGGCTGAGGTGCCAGCCGGCGGCGCGCGCGAGCGCCGCCTCGGCACCGAGCCAGACGGCGGCGAGCGCCGACACCAATGCGGCAGCGGGCAGCTCGATGGCCGGCGCGGCCAGCGCCGCGGCGGTCAGGGGCAGCAGGCTGCCGGTCAGGATCTCGGCTGTGAAGCAGCCGGGAAAGCTCATGCGGCGCAGGCGCGCCCAGCGCGTTTGACGGTCCCATACCTGCCGGGCCGTGCGCCAGCCGAGGGGTTGGCCGAACGGCGCGTCGACGAGGCGCGGTCTGAGCCCAAGCCTGCGCACCGCCTTGGTGGCCGCCGCGTCCTCGGCGATCTCCACGGCGAGGGCCTCGAGGCCGCCGGCACTCTCCAGGATGCTGCGGCGCAGCAGCATGCTCTTGCCCTGGGCGAAGCCAAAGCCAACGCTGTCGGCCGCGTACTGCCAGCGCGCCTGGTAGGTGTTGAGGAAGGCGCACTCGAGCTCGGCCCAGAAGCCTTCAGGGCGGCAACCCACCGGCGGCGAGCACAGGATGCCCGTCCCCGGGCGCCAGCCTGCCAGCAGGCGCTCGACGTAGTCGGGCGGCATGAGCACGTTACTGTCGGCCATGACGACCCACTCGGTGTCGGAGACACGCCAACCCTTCACCAGGTTGTTGAGCTTAGGGTTGGCGGAGATCGCATTGTTGCCGAAGAGGAGGCGCGCCTTCACCTGCGGGTGCCGGGCAAGCAAACGGCGCACCAGGGCGGCCGCCGGATCGCCCTCGTGCGCGCAGCAGAAGACGAGCTCGAAGCGGGGATAATCGAGACGGAAGCCCGAGGCGAGCGTGAGCTCATCGTAGCTGTCGCAGCCGCAGACCGGGCGCAGGATGGTGACCTTGGGGGCAGGGCGCGGGGCCGGCAGCGGCCCCGGCCTCGGCCGGCAGCGATGGACGGCGAGCGCGGCAGTGCCGACATGCAGAGCGGTGGCGATGGCGCAGAACGCAAGCAGCAGCCAGTCGAGCGGTGCCATGCTGCCCGTGCCCCCGATGCAGTTGTCCCTCGGGAGCCGGACATGGCCGATTCACGTGACACGGCGATGAAGCGAGGGCGCAGCCCCGGCGTCGCCCAGCGCTCCTTGCTTCAGATCCAGAAGCGCGGCTGCCGAGCGAGCTTGCGCCAGCCTTTCTGCGCGCCCTTCCAGGCACGCGCGGCTTCGGCGTTGTGCCAGCCGAGCACGTAGCCTGCCGCGCGCTGGGCCTCCCGGCTGTCGGCGCAGGCCTCGTGGCAGATGGCGCCCAGGCGGGCGGCAGCCGCAACGTCGGTCAGATAGCCGAAGACCTCCTGCAGGCTGCGCAGCTCCCGGACGAAGCGCTCGGTTACGCGCCGCGGGTACAGGGAGGCGAAGAACTCGGCCGTGTACCGCAGCATCTTCAGGGCCTTGCGCATCTCGTGACGCTCCTCGATGGAGAGCTCGTCGAGCCGCGCGGCGGAATCGGAGACCTTGCGCCAGCGCCGCTTGAGGGCGGAGCGGGCGAACTTGCCGACCGGCCCCGCCAGCTCCTCCGCCTCCGCCACAGCGCGCGGAAACAGCGCCAGATAGAGCTGCAGCAGCGACCACTGCCGGCTGCACAACGCCTGTCTCGCCCGGTCGCGGGCACGGGCGCGATGGGCGAGAAGGGCCTCGCGCAGGCGCGGCAGGCCCGGGTCGCCCTTCAGCTTGCCGGCCACCGGCGCGTAAATATGCTCGATGAGCACATCCGCATCGCGCAGCTCGCCGACGCTGCGTGCAAGCGTGGCGGCGTGCGCCTCGAGCTCGTGCAGGGCGGGCGTGTCGCTCAGCGGGCGGAAGGCGCGCAATACGCTGCGCAGCCGCCGCAGCCCGATGCGCAGCTGGTGCGCGGCAGCAGGGTCCTCCGTCAGCAGCACCGCAGTGCGGTTGGCGGCGATCTGCTCGGCGGCGGAGCGCACGATGAGGACGAAGGCTTCCGCGCAGGAGTGATCGGCCTCGAGCGTGGGCTGCTCTGCACGCCGCGGCTCGGCGCCGGCGGTGCGCCCCAGAACGAGGCTGTAGCCGCGCTCCGCCTTGCTGGCCTCAACAAGTCGCACGGGCTCGGCTGCGAACAGCCTGGCCGCGGTCTCGAGCAGGCACGAAGGTGCCCCCGTCTTGAGCTCGAGCTCCGCCTCGCACAGCTCGTCCTCCATGCCGCCGGCGCGCACCACGCCCTCATCGAGCGCCAGCTCCAACTCGCTGCCGTTGGACTTGAGCTGACGCGTGGTTCGCTGCACGACGGTCTCGAATACCGGCTCCAGGATGGAGCGCGCTACTGCCTTCTCGAGCGTCCGGCGCACCCTGCGGTCGCCGATCGCCTCGAGATCGGGCTCGGGGCTGGCCACCAGCGCCTCGAGCTCGACGCGCTCCGACAGCCCGCCCGCCAGGCCGTTGCCTGCCTTCACGGTCTGCCGCCAGCCCTCGCCGTCCGAGCGCAGGCGCAGCGAGATGCCGAGGGCACGCAGGCGATGGTCGGGGGTGTCGAAGTAGACGGAGCGCAAGGTCCGGGTGACGGGCGGGCCGACCGACAAGGTGCCGAGGTCCGGATTGGCGCTCACCCTGGCCAGCTCCTCGTGGGTGAGCTCGAGCTTGAGCTCCAACTCGCTTCGACTGGCAAGGCCCATCGTCAACCCCTGACACAACAGGACATGTGCCGCCCGCCTCCAAGCTCGCGAGGAGGTGGGGCAGCCTGTCAATAGATGCTTGGCTTTTCCACAGGAGAATGTGGGCGGCGCCTTCACGCTCACGGCACCGGCGCCTGCTAACCCCCACATCGCCTCGAAATCCGGCCTGAAGCCAGCTCGCGGCCACGCGGCCGCCGAGCTGGCGGGCTACCGCGGCTGCCAAGCTGGCGGCCTCCCGCAACCGCCGTAGTGCCCGCGGTGAATTGCCGTTGCCCGGCGGTACTGGCTTACAAGGCGCAAGCGGCGATGCTAGCCTCCCAGTGGATGGGCGCATGCGTGCCCACGCGCGTGACGAGAAAGGATTTGGTGCGATGCGAATGCGAGTTTTCGTGCTGGCGGGCCTGCTGGCAGCGGTTGCCCAGGGAGCTGCGGCACAGGGGGCCTATCCCAACAAGCCGATCACCGTGATCGTGCCGTTTGCGGCGGGGGGGCCGACCGACGTGGTCGCGCGACTGCTCGGCGAGCACATGTCGCGCACGCTTGGCCAGCAGCTGGTGGTGGAGAACGTCGGCGGGGCCGGAGGCACCACGGGCATGACGCGCGTCGCCACGGCCGCGCCCGACGGCTATACCATCGGCGTCGGCAATATGGGCACCCAGTCGGCGGCTCCGGCGCTCTACCCCAATCTGAAGTACAACCCGGCTACCAGCTTCGAGCAGGTCGGCATCTGCAATTTCACGCCGCAGGCGATCGTGGCCAAGAAGGACACGGCGGCGGGGGACCTCAAGTCCTTCATCGAGTACCTTCAGGCCAACTCCACCAAGCTGAGCTACGGGCACGCCGGCGTGGGCTCGATCTCCCACGTCTCCGGCACGCTCTTCAATGCAAAGTTCGGGCTCAAGCCGGCGCTGGTCGCCTACCGCGGCACCAACCCCGCACTCAATGACCTCGTCGGCGGCCAGATCGACTACATGGTCGATCAGTCGCTCAACGTAATCCCGCAGATCAAGGCCGGCACCATCAAGGTCTATGCCGTGGCAGCTCCCGCCAGGCTCGAGAGCATTCCCGACGTGCCCACCACCAAGGAGCTGGGCGTCGACTTCATTTTCTCCGCCTGGAACGCGATGGTGGCGCCCAAAGGCACGCCCAAGGAGATCGTGGACAAGCTGGCGCAGGCCCTGAGCAAGGCACAGGACGATGCCACCATCAAGTCGCGTTTCGTGGAGCTCGGCAGCACGGCGCCGGCGCCCGCCGACCGCGGCCCGGCCGGCCTGCAGAAGCTCGTCGAGAGCGAGATGGCGCACATCACGCCGGTGCTGAAGGAGGCCATGGCGGCCGCCGGCACCAAGAACTGATGGCGAGCAGCATCGGGGTGGCCGCCCCGAAGAGGCCGCATGCGCCTGACCGAAGAGGAAAGCGCCATGCTGGCGGGCGGGCTCGGACCCGTCCGCCAGTGGGCCGTTCGCCACCAGATCGCGGTCGGCGAGTTCTTCGACGCGCCGGACCTGGTGCCCGTGGCGCAGGCGCACGTCATGGCCGACACCGAGAGCCTGGGCCACTCGGGCGTGTCCTGGCTGGAGGGCCTCGCCGCCGCCGCCGAGCCGGAGCGCCGCGTGCGCATTCCAACCATCACCGATCCGCGCGGACTCGACTTCGCCTCCTATAAGCGCCTTGGCCAGACCGATGCTATGGCGTCCCTGGAGGCGCGCGCCACCGCCGCCTTCGAGGCGCTGGGCGTGCTGATGACCAATACCTGCATCAACTACCAGACGGTGCTGCCGCCGGTGCGCGGCGAGCATCTGGCCATGGGCGACACGGGCGTGGTCATCTATGCCAACAGCGTGCAGGGGGCGCGCAGCAACTTCGAGGGCGGGCCCTCGGCGCTGGCGGCCGGGCTCACGGGCCGCACGCCGCGCTACGGCTATCACCTCGACGCCCACCGCGCCGGGACGCTGCACTTCGCGCTGGACTGCCGGCCGCACGATCTTGCCGATTGGGGCGCGCTCGGCGGCATCGTCGGTCGCGCCGCCAACAGCTACTGGCAGGTGCCGGTGATCTCGGGCCTGGGGCGAGCCCCAACCTCCGACGAGCTCAAGCACTTCGGCGCGGCGCTGGCGAGCTTCGGATCGGTGGCGCTGTTTCACCTGCCGGGTATCACGCCGGAGGCGCCGACGCTCGCCGACGCGTTCCACGGCCGGCCCGCGCCCGCGCCGGTGCGCATCGCGCAGGCGGATCTCGAGGCGTTCTATGCCGCCTACGCGGCGCCCGGCGACAAGGTCGACGTGGTGGTGTTCGCCGCCCCGCAGCTATCGCTCCTGGAGATGAGCCGGGTGGCGGGCCTGCTCGACGGCCGGCGGGTCCACCCGGCGACTGCCCTTGTCGTCGCCACCTCGCCTGAGATCAAGTTCGCCGCCGATCGCATGGGCCTCACGGCCCGCATCGAGGCGGCGGGCGGCATCGTCGCGGCGGGCGTATGCTTCTACCAGAGCTACGCCCGCGAGATGGCTGAGGCCAACGGCTGGCAGCGCCTGCTCACCAACTCCGCCAAGCTCGTCAACATCATTGCCGGCTATGGCTATCGCCCCACGCTCGCCAGCATGGAGCGCTGCATCGACGGCGCGGTGGCGGGAAGGATCGTGTGATGGCCATCGTGCTCGCCTGCCACAAGGGCATCGGCCCCACCGTCACCGGCACGGCGCTGGTGGCGGAGGACAATTTCTCCGCCCGCTACGACCTCGACCGCATAAAGGGTGTCTTCTCCCGCCCCGCCCACAAGCTCTACGGCCAGAGCTACGTCGGCAAGGTGCTGGTGCTGGTCACGGCCAAGGGCGGCGTCGCCTCGGCCTGGATGCTGAGCGAGATGGCGGCGCGCGGCCTCGCGCCGAAGGCCATCCTGCTCGACCGCGCCAACACCATCCTGGCGCAGGGCGCGGCCTTCGCCAAGCTGGCGCTCGTCGACCGTTTCGAGCGGGGCGCGCCGACATCGCTGATCGGCACCGGCGACGAGCTGCTGGTCGAGCCCGCACAGGGCCGCGTCACCATCCTCAATCGCGACTGAGCGTGCCAGGCCTGCCGGGCGATATGCCGCAATGCCGGCAGCCGGCGGCTCCCCTATGTGGGAGCGATGATCGAGTACCAGGACGCCTCCCGGCCGCCGCGCAACGTCGCGCGGGGCATGCTGCGCGGCTTTCTCCAACGCTGCCCGGCGTGCGGTGCGGCGCCCCTGTTCCGGCGCTACCTGAAGACCCACGATGCATGTGTCGGCTGCGGCGAGCCCTTGCATCACCATCGCACCGACGACGCCCCACCCTACTTCACCATCGTTGTCGTCGGCCACGTCGTGGTGGGCGGCGTGCTGGCGCTCGAGAAGGCGGCAAGCCCGCCGACCTGGATCCACCTCGCGCTGTGGCTGCCGATCGCGCTCGCTGCCTCGCTATTGCTGTTGCCGCGGATCAAGGGGGCGCTGGTCGGCTTGCAGTGGGCGCTCTACATGCACGGCTTCGATCCTGCGCACGAGGCATAGGATCTCGCCCGCCGCGTGCGCTCCTCAGAGCGGCTCGAGGCGACCGTCCGCGGTCTCGCGATAGCGCGTGCCGTCCTCTGGGCAGACGAGGTCCGCCCCAAGCTTGCGCCCGGCCTTGCTCACCCAGCCGATGCGGCGCGCCGGCACGCCGGCCATCAGGGCGTAGGCCGGCACATTGCCGGTCACCACCGCGCCGGCAGCGATGAAGCAGTACTCGCCCAGCGTGTGACCGCACACAATGGTGGCGTTGGCGCCGATGGAGGCGCCGCGCCTCACGAGCGTGCGCGCGAACTCGCTCTTGCGCTCGATGGCAGCGCGCGGGTTGTTGACATTGGTGAAGACGCAGCTCGGCCCGCAGAATACCTCCGCCTCCAGCTCGACGCCGTTGTAGAGGCTGACATTGTTCTGGATCTTGCAGCGGTCCCCCACTCTCACGCCCGGCCCGATCATCACGTTCTGGCCGATCGAGCAGTCGCGGCCGATGTCGCAGTCTTTGAGGATGTGCACGAAATGCCAGATGCGCGTGCCCGGGCCGATGCGGCAGGGCTCGTCGATGTAGGCGCTCTCGTGGATCTGCACGCCGGGGTAGCGCTCGGGCTTCACTGGCATCGCCGCACCTTTCCTGAGGGAGGAGCCCGATCTTGCCGTACGCCCCGCCTTTGTCCAGCTTAGCGCGCCGCGGTCCGACGGGCTAAGCGACGGTTGCCCTGGCATAGATGTCGACGCCCAGGCGATGCGCGAAGCGTGTGCTGAGAAGGCGCGAGCGCGATGGCAGGAAGCGGCAGTAGGCGGATGGATCTCCGACATTCTCGATCGAGGCTCGGAACGAGGCGAATGCCGAGCACATTGCGGCGAGTGATCTGATCGATACGAAATCGGTGTGCGGGGCCGCCTCCCCGGCGAGATTTGCATCATAGCTGCGGCGCTGTGCTGCGCGCTCGGCGCCGACCGCTCCGCGCAATCCGGCGGCCTCGCGCACGCGATACCGGAGCGTGGACAACGGTGCCATCAGCCATCGCCTGTAGGAGCAGGCATTGTAGACCATGAAGATGAGCTCGCCGCGGGGCACCAGCAGGCGACGGCAGGTGTCGATGGCGGTTTGCATGTCGCCCGTGTGGTGAAGGCAGCCGATGGCGACGACGTAATCGAAGGTGCGATCGGGAAACGGCGGTGCCAGGATGCTGCCTTTGATCGCCTGCCCGCGCAGCCCGTTCTGGCGAAGGCGATGGTTGACGAGGCGCACAGGACCGTCGGCGATGTCGAGGCCGGTGTAAAGCGACCCCGCCTCAGCCATGCGTTGCGAGAGGGTGCCGTAGCCCAGGCCGACCTCGAGCACGGCCCGACCCCTCATCTCGGCAAACGGGATGTAGTCGCCGAGATAAGGGTAGGTCGCGAAATACCAGGCATCGAACCTGGCGAGCGACTCTCGGCTCGCATCCGTGACGCCCAGCCTTCGAGCGGCTGTGGAGCCGCACGGCTCCGTCCAGAACTCGGCGTTGGCCGCGTCAAGCGTCTGCGAGCTCATGAATACACCCATGAGCGGAAACGGGCCGCACGCGGCGTTCTTACCATGGCCGGCCGGACGTAACGAGTCGCCAACGCTGGTCAGGTTGCCCTCTGCCCGCCGAGGGCAGCCCCGGGGCACCGCGTCGGACTGACTGACAGCCCTCTTGCTCATCGGCCACTTCGCGTGCAAATGCGCGCGCCGGGATGTGAGACGTGCGCGGTGAGTGCGGTCTTTCGGCCTCTTGACCTTGCCTCGCACACTCCCCTTATTGCCTGTTGCCAGCCGGCCGGACGGCCGCTGCCGGGACGACAGGGCTTTTGCGGCCCAGCCCCCGGCGGAGGAAAGTCCGGGCTCCAGGGACCAACGGTGGCGGCTAACGGCCGCCGGGGGCGACCCCAGGGAAAGTGCCACAGAAATCAGACCGCCGACGCGGGGCGACCCGCAGGCAAGGGTGAAACGGTGCGGTAAGAGCGCACCGCGTCTGCGGTAACGCAGACGGCACGGCAAACCCCACCGGGAGCAAGACCGAATAGGGGCGGCATGGGCGCTGCGGGGCAACCTTCGGCGTCCGAGCGCGGTCCTCGCCGCCGCCCGGGTTGGTTGCTCGAGGCCGGGAGCGATCCCGGTCCCAGAGGAATGGCCGTCGCGGAGACACCCTCTCCAGACAGAACCCGGCTTACAGGCCGGCTGGCAGTTCGCTCAGGTCGGCCGCACGGCTCCGCGGCGCTCTGCCCTGCCTGAGGCGCCATAGGCGCAATGGGCGCGGCGCTTTGCGCCGCTCCGCTTCGCTCCCCCAGCACCGGCCTGCCACGCGGTGACGAAGGTGGAGACATGGCAACGGTCCGGACCCCAAGGACCGTGATCGGCCAGCGACCTCACCCCAAGAGTTGCCCGCCGTCGACCGCCAGCGTCTGCCCCGTCACCCACGAGGCGGCATCGCTGCACAGGAAGACGGCGGCGTTGGCGACCTCCTCCGGCGCGCCCAGGCGGCCCCAGGGAATCGAGCGCAGGATGGCATTGTAGAGCTGCGGGTTGGAGGACTTGCGCTGCTCCCACATGCCACCCGGGAACTCGATCGACCCCGGTGCGATGGCATTGACGCGGATCCGCTTCTTCGCCAGCACAAGCGCCTGCGACATGGTGTAGTTGATGAGCGCGGCCTTGACCGCCGCGTAGGGCGGCGTGCGCGAGCTGGCGCGATAGCCCGAGATCGAGGTGATGTTGAGGATGGCGCCGCCGCCCTCCTTCTCCATGAACGAGACGGCCGCATGGGAGGCGCGCACCGTGGCCATCACATCGATGTCGAGACTTCGCTGCCATCCGGCCTCGTCGTCGGTGGCACCGAAGCCGGACGCGTTGTTGACGAGAATGTCGATGCCGCCCAGGGCCGAGCCGGCGGCGGCGACGTAGCCGGCAATGGCATTCTTGTCGGCGAGGTCGCACACGGCGGCATGGACCTTGGCGCCGCGCGCGGCGATCTCGCCCGAGGTCCTCTCCAACGCCTCGCGCCCGCGCGCGCAGATCGACACCGCCGCGCCCGCGTCCGCGAAGGCGAGGGCAATCGATCGTCCGATGCCTCTGCTTGCGCCAGTCACGATGGCCCGCTTGCCCTTCAAGCTGATCTGCACGAGCCTTCTCCCTCGGATGCGGCGCACGCCCATCGCCGCCGCGGCCAGATTGGGACCCACCCCCGCCTGCGTGTCAATTGCATTCCCGGAAGCCGAGCCCCGGCTCGCAGAGCGGGGCGAGGCTATCCGGGATCTAGCCCGGCGCCATGGCGCACCAGCGGGCAAGACCCCGGCTCTGCGCGCCCGGGACTTGATCGCCGATCAAGTCCCGGCGCTCCGGCCGGGGAGGCAACCGCGGCGCCAACATTGCAGTTTCCCCCCATCTGGCCTACGTCCAGGCGACGCCTCCCGCCCAGGGACACGCCGCACGTGGCAACATCCATAACCCTGCCGCTTTGGCTCGCCGCCCTGCTCGGCGCGCTGGCGGCCGTGGCGCTGATCGACCGGCTGCTCGCGCCCGCGGTACGCTGGTGGCTGAGGCGGCGCGTCAACCGGGCCATCGACAAGCTCAACCAGCGGCTCAAGCTCAGGATTCCGCCCTTCAAGCTCGCCCGCCGCCGGCAGCTCATCGAGCAGATCCTGTTCGATCCCGGCGTGCTCGCAGCCGTGGAGGCGGAGGCCAAGGCCCGTGGCGAGCCGAGGAGCGTCGCCTACGCGCGGGCCCGCCGCTATGCCCGCGAGATCGTGCCGGCCTTCTCCGCCTACACCTATTTTCGCGTGGGGACGGCACTGGCCAAGAGGCTCTCCACCGCCCTCTACAGGGTGCGGCTCGGCGCCTTCGACGAGGCCGCGCTCTACTCCGTGCCGCCCGACGCGGCGGTGGTGTTCGTCATCAACCACCGCTCCAACATGGACTATGTGCTCGTCACCTATCTCGTGTCCGAGAGCTCGGCGCTCTCCTACGCCGTGGGCGAGTGGGCGCGCGTGTGGGCCCTGCAGAGCCTGATCCGTGCGATGGGCGGCTATTTCGTGCGCCGCGACAGCTCCAACCCGCTCTACCGCAAGGTGCTCGCAACCTACGTGCAGATGGCGACCGCCTCGGGCGTGGCGCAGGCAGTGTTTCCCGAGGGCGGGCTCACGCGCGACGGCGCCCTGCGCCCGCCCAAGCTGGGGCTGCTGAGCTATATGGTGTCCGCCTTCGATCCGACCGGGGCCCGGGACGTGGTGTTCGTCCCCGTAGGCCTCAACTACGACAGGGTGCTCGAGGATCGCATCCTGGTAGCGGCGGCCTCCACGTCCCCGGGCGAGCGACCGCGCTTTGCTTTCAGCCCGCTGGTGCTCTCAGGCTGGCTGCTCAAGAGCCTGTGGCTCAGGCTGCGGGGGGCCTGGCATCGCTACGGCTATGCCTGCGTGAGCTTCGGCCGGCCGATCTCGCTGCGCCGGTACGTGGCCGAGCAGAACGCCGATTTCCGCGCGCTCGCTCCCGAGGAACGCTTCGCCGCGGTGGAGCGCCTGGGCCGCTTCCTGATGGGTGAGGTGGGCCGGGTGGTGCCAGCATTGCCCGTCTCCCTCGTCGCCACCGCGCTCCTGGGCGCCGGCGAGCGCGGGCTGTCGGGCTTCGAGCTCAAGGGCGCTGTGGCTGCCCTCATCGGCCGGCTCGAGGAGCAGGGCGCGCATGTGCACATCCCCCGCCAGGATCGTGAGTATGCGGTCGAGGTGGGCCTGAGGATGCTGACCTTGCGCCACCTGGTCGGGGAGGAGAAAGGGGTGTTCCGCGTCATCCCCGCCGAGCGGATGCTCGTGGCATTCTACGCCAACGCGATTGCCCACCTGCTGCCGGCCGAGGCCCAGGCGATGCCCTCCCCCGCCTGACGGCGCGCTTGCCTCAGGCTGCCTTGTTGCCCGGGGCGCCGCCGCTCGCCGCCAGGCCCGCCAAGTAGGTCGAGACGAGGTCGTCCACAAGCCGGTTGGCCGTCTCGCTGGTGACCACCGACAACTTGTCGGCTGTAGACAGCGAGGTGATGCCGTGCACCCCGGCCCACAGCACGCGGGCGGCGCGCTGGCGATCGGCCTCCCGGCCCGGCGCGAACATGGGCGCCAGCGCCTCCTCCACCCTCCCCATCAGGCACTCGAGCTTCTGCTGGTACCAACCGGGCAGCTGCGTACCGGCCGGGAGGTGGTGCTCGAACAGCAAGTTCCACAGCTTGGGCTTCTCGTGGGTGAACGCCAGGTAGGCTTGCGCCAGTCGCCCGACCTTGTCGGCTGGATTGCCGTCCTGGAGGCATGCAACCAAGCGTTGGTCGAGGGCATCGAGAACGCGCGCCTCTATGTTGAGCACCACGTCGTCGAGGTTCTCGAACATGTTGTAGATGGTGCCGGGCGAGTACTGGACGCGGCGGGCGATCTCGCGCGCAGACAGCCCGGCGAGCCCCTGCGCCTGGATGATATCCTGGGCGGCATCCAAGATGAGCTCGCGCAGCTGCTGCGGCGTGTGCGTCGACCGGCGTCCCATGGCGTTTCCGGAGGTGGGAGTGCCCAAGCCCCTGCTACCTTGGGCTGCAGCATAGGTGGAAAATGGCTGGTTCGGCAAATACAACCGAGGGTTGGCGCAGGCGATGCGCAGGCCGCGGAGGGTCCTCCGCGCCTCGACGCCAACAGGCGCGAGCGGCCGGTTTCAGAAGGTGGGAGAAGGACAGGGCGCTCCGCTCGACTGCAGCAGCATGGCCGCCTGCGAGCGGGGCTTGAGGTAGATGGTCTCGGTCAGGGTGTGGGTGCCCGGGACCGCACCAGCCATGTTCTTGAGGAAGAAGTCGAACACCAGCGGCCTGTAGTTGTAGCGCACCTCGGAGATGACGACGCTGTCGTTGGTGGTGACCAGGTTGGGCGGCAGTGTGTAGCTCGTGTTGGTACAGGCGCAGGAGAGGGTCGCGCCGACGCCGTTGTAGGTGCAGGACCAGGACTGCTTGGCTGTGGTGGCGCTGATGGGCGAGGAGGTGACGTTGCGGATGATGATCTGCAGCGGGGTCTGGTCGTAGGGTGCCATGACGTAGCCGCCGACCCGCATGATGTCGGTGATCTCGGTCTGCGAAATCTGCTTCTCGGCGCGGGCGACGAGGTCGGCGGTGGCGCTGGCCACCTGGGTGACGCGCCTGTCGACGGTGATGGCCTGGCTCAGCTCGACGGCGCCGATGAACATCACGGCCATGATCGGCACAATGAGCGCGAACTCGACCGCCGCCACGCCGTCGCCGCGGCGCCAGCGGCGGGCCAATGCCCGGAGGCGGAGCGTTGCATTGCCTGCGCTGAGGACTTGCATGGGTGCTCTCTGTGGCATGGCGGCCGGGCGTTGCCCCGTCAGTTGTAGGGTTCCGTTCTGAAGGCTGCGGACGCCTGCATGAGCAGCGAGCCGTCTTTGAGGGTGCCGAGCTTGAAGAAGGGCAGCTTGCCGCCGAAATCCCAGGGATAGCAGACGGTCACCAGCACCACGGCGCTGGCGCCGCCGGCATCGAAGGGGGCGGAGCTCTGGTCCACCATGGTGCCCTGGTTGGTGCAGCTCGGCTCGGAGATGCCGCCGAAGCTTGCATTGCTCTGCAGGATCACCACCGCCTTGGTCTTGCAGTCCGGGAAGGTGACCGCCCGCTCGCACATGACCTTCTTAAAGGCCTGGCGCTTCTCCTCGAGCGTCACCAGACCGGTGTAGCTGCCGGTCGACTGCTGCATCTGTCCGGTGCGGATGGCGCGCGCCGCCTGCCAGACGGCGTTCTCCAGGCTGAAGTTGGCGAAGTAGAACAGGCTCACCGACATGATGCCGAACAGCAGGAGCAGGAACGGCATGGCCACCATGGCGAACTCGATGGCCGTCGTGCCCTCGTCTGCGCGCTGCCAGCGCCGCAGCAGGCTCAGGGCCGGCACCCTTCGCGTGCCATCTGCAAGTTCCGGCGCCATGTAGTGTCCCTACGCAAGACCTGTCTGGGATGGCGCACTATGCAAGTCGAGTGCTGAATTCCGGGTAAACTCCCGCCCGGACGCAACGTCGTGGTAAACGGCGAGGTTATGGCGCCAAGCCGAGCCAGGCACCGACACGGCGTTCTGCGCGGCCGGCGTCAGCCTACTGCCCGCCGGGCTGGGCTCCGGTGTCGGCCTCGCGTGAGGAGAAGCCCACCTTCTTCTGCGCGGCGTTGGAGACCTGGTCGAAGTACTTCTGCTCGTCGCCGATGGTGATGGAGGGGTTGCACTGCGGCGTGCAGTTGTAGGACTGCCGGTCGGTGCCGCGCTGCAGGTTGACGACCTTGGCCTCGTCGCGCTTCACCAGGATGCGCTGGTCCTGGATCACGTTGCGGTCGGCGTCGAGGGCAATGATGTTGGTGATGCCAAAGGTCTTGCCCGTAATCACCAGCAGGTTTCCGGACTGCACCGAGATGTCGGCAATGGCCGGATTGCCGATGATGATCTCGGCCGCCGGGCGCGGCAGGCGCAGCAGCTGCGACTGGTCGTACTTGACGATCAGGTCCTCGGCCCGCGCAGCGCCGGCTGCAGCCGCGAGCGAGGCGAGCGCCAGCAGGATCGCCGGGATGGTGCCCGGGCGCTTTGGTGCGAGGTCGCAGAGCATGGATGCCAATCCTTGTACGCAAATGATGGGTGATGGCCGAATGATTTGTCCGCCGAATTAGTGAAGGAAGTGCAAACGCGGGCGGCCGGCGCGGCAAGGGGTGCGGCAACACGGCCGCGCGGCGGAATGGCGATGGCCAGCGGGTCCTCGTGCAGATTCGGTGCACCTCCCCCACGCAACAATGAACGCATTTGGCTAAGCGGCCCCCCGGCGGTAGCCAATGTTGTGTGCCGCACCCCAAGTCTAGTATCGGCGCCTGCTCAGTCGCCCATAAGCTCGCCGGTTCGACACAACATGGTGGAAGCCAGAGTAAAACCGGCGTTAACCTACCATGACAGCACCGGCTCGTGTAGTATTCGGACGCACTTGAGGATTGTCTGAGACCTTCATCCGGACTATACTTGGTTCACGCATTATTCAACATCGGAATAAACTCAGTTCTTTTGTCCGGGTTCGGCTGGCATCCGCGCGAATGTTTTAACTCGACTTTAAGCCGCCGCCAGTAGCTTCGCCCAGGTTCAACCGCGCAGGGCCGGGTGCCCCAAGGCTGAACTGGTCCGCGCACAACGCGCAAACATCGAGTGAGTGAGTGGGAGTCTGTCATGAAGAACTTCGTCGAGCGTTTCGTGAAGGACGAGTCGGGTGCGACCGCCATCGAGTATGGCCTCATCGCCGCCCTGATCGCCGTCGGCATCATCGTCGCGGCTCGCGCCCTCGGCACGCAGATCAGCACGACCTTCGACAAGGTCAAGGACGAGATGGCCAAGACCAACTAAGGCGCAGGCCAAGAGCCTAGGCGTTGGTCCATCGGTCTTGGCGGGGTCGCCTGCCTTTGCAGGCGGCCCCGCCGGCCAATCTGCAGGGATGCAGCGGAGCCTGCGCGCGGTGCGAGGTTGCTGCAACAAGGGAGAGAGAAGATGAAGTTCGCAGAGCGCTTTCTGAAAGACGAGTCGGGCGCAACCGCCATCGAGTACGGCCTCATCGCCGCTCTGATCGCGGTCGGCATCATCGTTGCGGCGCGCGCCCTCGGCACGCAGATCACCACGACCTTCGACAAGGTCAAGGACGAGATGGCCAAGACCAACTGACGCAAGGGGTCTGGTCCGGCATTGGCAGCGGGTCGCCCCGCCTAGCGGCGGCGGCGCCCGCGCGCCTGTGGCAGTACCGACGGCAACAACGTGAGAACGATGCTCGAGATCGCAGTCCTCACGATACTGCCCGGGGCCGTGGCCTTCGCCGCGGCCATGGACCTTCTCACCATGAGGATTCCCAACCGCATCCCCGCCATCATGGTGCTGGCTTTTTTTCCCCTGGCGCTGCTGGCCGGGCTCGGCGCCGGCGAGATCGTCCGGCACCTGGCGGCCGGCCTCATCCTGCTTGCGATCGGGGTGGCCCTCTTCATACCAGGCTGGTTCGGGGGCGGCGATGCCAAGCTGATGGCCGCCATCGGGCTCTGGATTGGCCTGGACGAGTTGCTGCTCTACGTCTTCTACGTGGCGTTCACGGGCGGCATTATCGCCAGCGTGTTCTCCTCCGCGCGCAGCGTGCCCCTGCCACGCCTCCTTTTCGGGGAGGCCTGGGCCCATCGCCTGCACCGCCAGGACGCGGGCATCCCCTATGGCATCGCCCTCGCCGCCGGCGCCCTCATGGTCTATCCGCACACCGTGTGGTTCACCAGCCTGGTGCGCTGAAGGGGGCCCTCCGCCAGCTAACGGCTGGGCCAGGGGAGGGGGAGTGCGCCGGGCATGCAAGTGCCGGTATGCGTCCTCAGTTAACTCCCCATTGACGTTTGTCGCGCAGAGTCCCCGGGTCTGATTTGTTCCGCGGAGAAGGACCTGCGTGCAATGAAACGAGCCCAACTGGTTGGCGTGGCCATCGCTGGCGCTGCTGGCGTCGCTGCGTTTTTCGGCGTCATGAGCCTCGTCAACAAGCCGCCCAAGGTCGTGAGGGAAGAAGTGACCACCAGCACTGCGCAGGTCCTGGTCGCCCGCACCGAGATCGGCCTTGGCCAGATCACGGGCCCGGAGAGCTTTCGCTGGCAGGACTGGCCGCAGAACGCAGTGAGCCCGAATTACATCCTGCGCAGCGCGCATCCCGAGATCATGAAGGACCTGGCTCGGCCGGACAAGAAGTGGGTGGCGCGCATGCCGATGCTGCCCGGCGAGCCGGTGACGCGCCAGAAGGTGATCACGCAGGGCGAGGGCGGCGTGCTCGCCGCGATCCTGCCCGCCGGCATGCGCGCCATCTCCACGCGCATCAAGGAGGAGACGGGCGTGGGCAGGCTCATCCTGCCCAACGATCACGTTGACGTCATCCTCACGCAGCGCCGGCGCGGCCGCACCGGCGGCGACGACTACGTGACCGACACCCTGTTCCGCAACGTGCGGGTGCTGGCGATCGGGCAGCTGATCGAGGCGCGCGAGGGCAAGAAGCTCGCCGAGGGCAACACCGCCACTCTCGAGCTCACTCCGCGCCAAGCCGAGATTTTGGCGCTTGCCAACTCCATGGGCGAGATCTCGCTGGCGCTGCGCAGCATCGCCGACATCGACGCCAAGGACCAGCCCACCTCGGTCCAGGAGAAGCGCGGCAATTCGATCAGGGTTCTTCGCTATGGAGTGAAGTCACGTGCGTATGGCGTCAACTGAGTCTGAGTGCACCTCAACCAGGGGCCGGCAAAAAAGGTTGGCAAACCATGCGAATGCTTTTCAGGGGGACGGCCGGCGCGCTGCTTTTGGCAGCCACCGGTATTTGTGCCTCGCTGCCTGCGCTCGCGCAGGATCGGGCGACGGCGCAGATTCAGGACATCTCGCAGCATTCCGTGCTGCAGGTACCCGCCCGGGGTAACTTTCCGCTCGCCAAGCGCGTGTCGCTCGGCCTGGGAATGTCGCTGCTCGTGCAATTCCCGTTCGAGCTCAAGGACGTGGTGGTCTCGGACCCGGACAAGGTCGACGCCGTGGTGCAGGCGTCCAACCGGGTGTTTCTCATCGCCAAGAAGCTCGGCCAGACCAACACCTTCTTCTTCGACACCAGGGGCCAGCAGATCCTGACGCTCGAGGTCTCGGTCGGCGCCGACATCAAGGGGTTGGACGGCATCCTCAAGCGCTACGTACCCGGCTCCAACATCCAGGTCGAGATGGCGGGCAAGGCCGCGGTGCTGAGCGGCACGGTGCGCACGCCGCTCGATGCCAAGCGCGCCGCCGACATTACCTGCCAGTTCGTCGCCGCCAACAGCTCGCTTGGCACCCCGTCGGTCGCGGGCGGCCCGAGCTCGACGAACATGTCCGTCACGAACACGACCTCGCCGAGCAGGGGCCAGTACGAGGCGCAGACGCAGTCGCAGGCCGCCGCCTGCTCCGGCCCGAACAAGCTCGTCATCAGCCTGCTCACCGTCGAGGGCGAGGAGCAGGTGATGCTGAAGGTCACCGTGGCCGAGGTGCAGCGCTCGCTCCTCAAGCAGCTCGGCGTCAACATCGGCGCGGTCATCAACGCCGGCAACTTCACCACCGCGCTCCTGTCCGCCAACGCGCTGCCGCTCACCGCCGCCGCCGGCCTCGGCACGCTGCCGGTGCCGGCCCTCGGCACGGCCGGCTTCGATCCTTCCGAGCCCATCACCTGCGCCACGGGCGGTCAGCTCTGCAACTGGAACACCGGCCCGGCCGACAACACCTTCGGCAACTCCGGCGTGACGAACGGGTTCAGCGGCCGCAACTCGCGCGTCGTCAAGGCGCTGCGCGCGCTCGAGCGCGATGGCCTGATCCGCACGCTCGCCGAGCCCAACCTCACGGCGGTGTCGGGCGAGACTGCCAACTTCCTGGCCGGCGGCGAGTTCCCCATCCCGGTGGTCGACACCGACGGTCGGCTGTCCGTCACCTTCAAGAAGTTCGGCGTGGGCCTCGCCTTCACCCCGGTGGTCCTGTCGGAAGGCCGCATCAGCCTGAAGATCGACAGCGAGGTGAGCGAGCTCACCAACGAGGGCGCCGTCGTGCTGTCGTCGATCAGCATTCCCGCGCTGAAGACGCGGCAGGCGAAGTCCACCGTGGAGCTGCCCTCGGGCGGGTCGCTGGCCATCGCCGGCCTGATCTCGGACAGCACCCGCCAGAACATCGACGGCTTCCCGGTGCTCAAGGACGTGCCGGTCATCGGCACCCTCTTCCGCAGCCGCGACTTCATCAAGCAGGAGACCGAACTCGTCGTCATCGTCACCCCCTACGTCGTGCGTCCGACTGCGCGCCAGAACCTGGCGCGTCCCGACGACGGCCTGGCCCCCGCCTCGGACCTCAAAGCCAGCTTCCTTGGCCACATCAACCGCATCTACGGCCGGGGCAGGGAGCTGCCGCCCGGGGACCTCAAGGGCAGCTATGGCTTCATCGTCGATTAGCCGGAACACTGGAGAAATCGCCATGCACCTCTCTATCGCTGCACGCGCAGCTTCCGGCTTCAGGCCGAGCCTGACCGGGTTGCTCGCCGTCTCGCTCGCTGCCCTCACCCTCACCGCGTGCAGGGGGCTGGACGAGCCCGGCGCCCACCTCGCCGGCGCCGTCATCGTCGACCCGTCTCAGCGCAACCCGATCATGGTGTCGCAGCAGCCGGCCAGCATGAGCGTGCGCGTAGCCCGCGGCTCGCAGGGGCTGACGCCCTCCCAGCGCGCGCAGGTGGCCCAGTTCCTGGAGCGCTACCGCGTCGGCGACGCCGGCAACAGCAAGCTCGTGATCGCCGTTCCGAGCGGCTCGCCCAACGAGAGCGCAGCGGTGCGCGCAGCGAGCGACATCCGCATGCTCATTACCAACTACGGCTTCTCCGAGAGCAACGTGGCAATGGAGCCCTACCACGATCGCGGCGATGGCAGCGCGCCGATCCGCCTGTCCTACCTGCGCTACGTGGCCGAGGGGCCGGACTGCGGCCAGTGGCCGACCAACCTGGCGCACGAGCGCGGCAACCTGCACTACCCCAATTTCGGCTGTGCGCAGCAGCGCAACCTGGCCGCCCAGGTCGCCAACCCAGCCGACCTGCTCGGCCCGCGCTCCACCGACACGGCCGATGCCGAGCGGCGTGCGGTCGTGTTCGACAAGTATCGTCGTGGCGAGCCGACGGGCGCGCAGCGATCCTCCGACGAGCGAGTTCAGGTGAGGACCACCAACTGACCCGAGGTGCAAGATGACCAAGCAGGCCCTTTCCGCCGCCGAGGAAGCAGGCGAGCCCGGCCGCGAGTTGGTGCCGGCGGAGGCGGATGCGCCCGCGGAGGCTCCCGCGCAGGTGAAGGCGCGGCCGATCCCGCGCATCTCGATCCAGGCGTTCTGCGATGACCCGGCGACGGCGGGGGCGATTCAGGCCGCCACCGCCGACCGCCGGCTCGCCAAGAGCCACGTGAGCGTGCATATGGGCGGGGCGCAGGCCGCCGTGGCCCATTACCACGAGAACCCGACGCCCAACCTGATCGTGATCGACACGGCCCTGCAGCGCTCCGAGATGCTGGGCGAGCTCGACAGGCTGGCGCAGTGCTGCGACGCCGGGACCAAGGTGGTGGTGATCGGGCGCGCCAACGACGTCGTGCTCTATCGCGAGCTGCTCAAGCGCGGCGTGAGCGAGTACCTGATCGCGCCGATCACCGCCCTGCAGCTGATCGAGAGCCTGTCCAACCTCTACAACAACCCCGACACCGACCCGGTCGGCAACGTGCTCGCTTTCATCGGCGCCAAGGGCGGCGTGGGCTCCTCGACCGTGTGCCACAATACCGCGTGGGCGCTGTCGGAGATCCTGAAGTCGAACGTGGTGGTGGCGGATCTCGACCTCGCCTTCGGCACCACCGGCCTCGACTTCAACCAGGACCCGGTGCAGGGCATCGCCGAGGCGCTGCAGAGCCCGGAGCGGCTCGACGAGGTGCTGCTCGACCGCCTGCTCACCAAGTGCTCCGAGCACCTGAGCATCTTCGCCGCGCCGGTGGTGCTCGACCGGGACTACGAGATCTCGGCCGACGCCTGCGACCTCGTGCTCGACGTGGTGCGCCAAAACGTGCCCTACGTCGCGGTCGACCTGCCGCACACCTGGACGCCGTGGGTCAAGCGGGTGCTGTTCCAGGCCGACGAGATCGTCATCACCGCGGTGCCCGACCTCGCCAATTTGCGCAACGCCAAGAACCTGATGGATCTGCTGAAGCAGAACCGACCGAACGACGGGCCGCCGCGCGTCGTCATCAACATGGCCAAGACGCCGAAGCGGCCGGAGATCTCGACCAAGGAGTTCGCCGTCGCGCTCGACATCACGCCGGCGCAGGTGATCGAGTTCGACAGCGAGACATTCGGGCTGGCCTCCAACAACGGCCAGATGGTGGAGGAGTTCGCCTCCAAGGCGAAGGCCGCCCAGCAGTTCCGCGAGCTTGCCATGGCGCTGGCGCACCGGCGCGAGCAGAAGGAGGACCGCAAACCGTCCTCGCCGCTGGCGCAGTTTGCCCCGCTGCTCGAGAAGCTCAAGCTCAAGCGTTAGGAGTCGAGGCCCAATGTTCGGCAGGCGTACCAACGATCCCGCCCCGGCACGCCGGGCGCTGACCGCACAGGATGCGGGCGGTCCGGTGGTGAAGGCCGGCGACGCCAAGGTGCCCGTGGACAGCCGCGCGGCGCAGGCCAAGCCGGAGCCCGCGGTCCAGGAGCGGCGGCACTCCGAGGAGTACTTCGACGTCAAGACCACGGTCTTCAACGCGCTGATCGACACCATCGATCTCACCCAGCTCGCCAAGCTCGAGGCGGCGGCCGCGCGCGAGGAGATCCGCGACATCGTCAGCGAGATCATCCAGATCAAGAACGTGGTGATGTCGATCGCCGAGCAGGAGGAGCTGCTCGAGGACATCTGCAACGACGTGCTGGGCTACGGGCCGCTGGAGCCGCTTCTCGCCCGCGACGACATCGCCGACATCATGGTCAACGGCGCCACCACCACCTACATCGAGGTCGGCGGCAAGGTCCAAAAAACGCCGATGCGCTTCGCCGACAACGCGCAGCTGATGAACATCTGCCAGCGCATCGTGAGCCAAGTCGGCCGCCGGGTGGACGAGTCGAGCCCGATCTGCGACGCGCGTCTGCCCGACGGCAGCCGCGTCAACGTCATCGCCCCGCCGCTCGCCATCGACGGGCCGGCGCTCACCATCCGCAAGTTCAAGAAGGACCGGCTCACCCTCGATCAGCTGGTCAAGTACAAGTCGATCTCGCCCGAGGCCAGGACGCTCCTGCAGATCATCGGTCGCGTGCGCTGCAACGTGCTGATCTCCGGCGGCACCGGCTCGGGCAAGACCACGCTCTTGAACTGTCTCACCGGCTCGATCGACCACGACGAGCGCATCATCACCTGCGAGGACTCCGCCGAGCTGCAGCTGCAGCAGCCGCACGTGGTGCGCCTGGAGACCCGCCCGCCCAACCTGGAGGGCGAGGGCGAAATCACCATGCGCGATCTCGTCAGGAACTGCCTGCGCATGCGCCCGGAGCGGATAATCGTCGGCGAGGTGCGCGGCCCCGAGGCCTTCGACCTGCTGCAGGCGATGAACACCGGCCACGACGGCTCGATGGGCACCCTGCACGCCAACAGCCCGCGCGAGGCGCTGAGCCGCCTGGAATCGATGATCATGATGGGCGGCTTCCAGCTGCCGACCAAGACCATCCGGGAGATGATCACCGGCTCGATCGACGTGATCATCCAGGCGGCGCGCCTGCGCGACGGCTCGCGCAAGGTCACGCACATCACCGAGGTGGTGGGCATGGAGGGCGAGGTCGTCACCATGCAGAACCTCATCGTGTACGAGATCCTGGGCGAGGACGCGAACGGCAAGATCGTCGGCCGGCACCGCTCCACCGGCATCGCCCGGCCGCGCTTCTGGGACCGCGCCGAGTACTTCGGCGAGACCGAGAGGCTGGCGCAGGCGCTGGCCGCCGCGGAGGTGCACGACCGCACCGGAATTCCAATGGGTGACGCCCGTGGACAATGAGATCCTGGTCGGCGGGCTGCTGCTGCTCGCGGCAGTGTCGATTGCCGTAGTCGTGTTCCTGCTGGTCAACCCCTACTTCTCGGGCGAGCGCCGCACCGATAAGCGCATCCAGAGCGTGACCGAGAGCAAGACGCACCGCATCGCCCTCAAGGCGCAGGCGGAGGCGGCCCAGAACCGCCGCCGCCAGGTCGCGGAGACGCTGAAGGAGCTGGAGGAGCGCGAGAAGACGCGCGAGAAGGTGTCGCTGCGCATGCGCCTGCAGCGCGCCGGCCTCGACATGGCGCCGCGCACCTTCTGGATCCTGAGCGTCTGCTGCGGGCTGGCCCTGGGCCTCGCGGTGTTCGCCACCTCGCCCAATCTGCCCATCATCGTGCCGGTGCTCAGCGCCTTCGTCGGCACGCTGGGCATCCCGCGCTGGATCGTGGCGAGGCTGACGAAGCGGCGTCAGAACAAGTTCCTGGACGAGTTCGCCAATGCCATCGACGTGATCGTGCGGGGCGTCAAGTCCGGCCTGCCGCTGCCCGAATGCCTGGCGGTGATCGCTCGCGAGTCCCCGCAGCCGATCGCCGGCGAGTTCACCGAGCTCGTCGAGCAGCAGCGCGTCGGCGTGCCGTTGACGGAGGCGTTCGAGCGCATGATGGCGCGCGTGCCGCTGCCGGAGGTGCGCTTCTTCGCCATCGTGGTGGGCATCCAGCAGCAGGCCGGCGGCAACCTTTCGGAGGCGCTGGGCAATCTCGCCGGCGTGCTGCGCGACCGCAAGCGGCTGCAGGCCAAGGTGCGGGCGCTGTCGGCGGAGGCCAAGGCGTCGGCCGCCGTGCTCGGCGCGCTGCCGTTCATCGTCATGATCCTCGTCTACATCACCACACCCTCCTACATCACGCTCCTGTGGACCACCCAGTTCGGGCAGTTCCTGCTCGGGTGCGCCGCCATCTGGATGACGTTGGGCGTGCTGGTGATGAGGAAGATGATCAACTTCAAGTATTAAAGGCCTAACGTCCCGGCGCCGGCGGCCGGGCCTGGGGAAGGACGCAGGAGCAATGATCGAGCAACTCGTCACGCTGCTGAGCCCGCAGATCATGGTGACGCTGCTGGCCGCCATCGCTGCCTTTGCCACCACCCTCACGGTGGTGATGCCGGTGCTCTCGCGCGACCGGTTGAGCACACGCATGCAGGTAATGGCCACCGAGCGCGACAAGATGCGGGCGGCACGGCTCGCGGAGCTCGCCAAGAAGGATGGTCAGGGCAGGCTGCGCACCGCGCCCAAGGGCTTCATGCAGGAGATCGTCGACAAGCTCAACCTGCGCAGCGTGTTCGAGACCGAGGAGGTGCGCGACAAGCTGAAGATGGCGGGCCTGCGCGGCCCGGCGCCGCTCGTCACGTATATGTTCTTTCGCGTGGCCATGCCGGTCATCATCGCCCTGGTCGCGCTGTTCTACCTGTTCGTCCTCGCCGACTACGACTATCCCTTCCTCGTCAAGCTGGGCCTTGCGGTCGGCGCCGGCTACCTCGGCTTCTACCTGCCCAACTTCTTCGTCGAGAACCTGGTGCAGCGCCGCCAGACCTCGATCAAGAACGCCTTTCCCGACGCCCTCGACATGCTGCTGATCTGCGTGCAATCGGGCATGTCCATCGAGGCGGCATTCCAGCGCGTCTCGGCCGAGGTCGGCAGCCAGTCGCTCGAGCTCGCCGAGGAGCTGTCACTCACCACCGCCGAGCTCTCCTACCTTCAGGACCGGCGCCAAGCGTTCGACAATCTCGGCAAGCGCACGGGCATCGCGGGCATCAAGGCGGTCGCCACCGCCCTCATCCAGGCCGAGCGCTACGGCACGCCCGTCGGCCAGGCGCTGCGCGTCATGGCGCGCGAGAACCGCGAGATGCGCATGGCGGAGGCGGAGAAGAAGGCCGCAGCCCTGCCGCCCAAGCTCACCGTGCCGATGATCGTCTTCTTCCTGCCGGTGCTGTTCGTGGTGATTCTGGGGCCGGCGATCATCCAGGTGTTCAAGTACCAGTGACGGCGTGCCCGCCGGCCGCGCGCCGCGCCAACCAGGCTGCCGCCGGCAGGCTCACTATGTCGGGGTCGAGCACGACGCGGCGCGGGAAGTAGTCGTTGACGTCGGCGATCAGCAGGGCGCCGAGACGAAGCCGCTCATGCCGAGCGCCAGGGCCTGCGGCACGATCATGGCGACGATGGTGCGGTCGGGCGCACCGATCAGCTTCAGCATGCCGATCTGGCGCAGCTCTCCCTGGTCTGGTGCAGATGAGACCAGGAGCACCATGCTGGTGACCATGCGGATCTGACGCCGGGCGCGGGGCGCGCGCCCAGCAGGACCTCTCCCCCTTCATCGTGGCGGGTCGCACTGAACGTATGATATCCTACTAAAGTATTGACTATCTGCGTGCGAATATGTATGAGGCCCGCTGATTTGGCGGGGACCGCGTGTCATGCGTATGAGCTGCAACGGCAACCACAGGCTGCTCGTCCCCATCCGCCCGATCGCGCTGACGTTCTGCGACGCCGTCGGCCTCGCCAGGCACAGCAAGCTCTGGTCGGGCGCCCTCCTCCTCATTGCCGTCGGCCTGCTGTTCACGGCGCACCTCTCCGCCGCCCAGATCGAGGGCCTCACCCACAGGTTCGTCCAGCTCCTCGTGAGCAAGTACGTCACCGGTCTGACGGCCGAGTGGGCGTACACGCTGGTCCTGCACTGGATGCTCGCCAATGCTGCCTTCTTCGCGTTCCGGCTCGGTGCTGCCGCCGTCCTTTACGTCGCCTACGAGCTGGGCCGGGATGCCGTGTTCGCGCTGCTGTGCCTGGCCGCCATCCTGCTCGGCCTCTACTTCGCGGCCGCCCATGTCCGGCCTGGGGCCGGTGCGGCGATCGAGCGTCAGGCCAGCGTGATGCTGGGGGCGGTGTGGGTGCTCGGCTGGTACTGGTCGCGCTATCTCTCGCCGCGCAATCCCAACCGCAGGGTGTTCGATCACGACGTCGGCGCGGCGCGGGCCCGCCTGCGCCAACGTTAGTCATCGCTTCGACTGCGCCGCAGTGAGGGTGCCGACATGCTCCAGATCACCGACCTCGCCGAGAAGTACGAGATGATGACCCGGGCGGCGGACGCCGGTGCCATCGACGGCGGCAACAACTGGCCGCCGCACGATGCCAAGGGCATGTCCGAGACCGAGCGCGAGATCATCAACCTCGCCCAGGCCGACCTCGACGAGCTCGCGGCCACCCAGAAGCAGAAGAACGACAAGGTGCTGGCGCGCATCCACCAGGGCGAGGGGCGGCTGCCCTTCGATATCGGGTACCGCGCCGAGCAGTTCCTGACGCTGGCCGAGACCAAGATCGTGGAGGTCGACCGGCTGCTGGTGCGCCTCTACCGCGCTGTGATCGACCGCCGCCGCGACTACCGCCAATTCAAGGCCACGCATCGCCTGCATCGCGAGGCCGAGCCGGCACCGTCCCTCTACGTGGCGCTGGCGTGGCTGTCGTTCGCCATGGTGGGCGACGGCGGCCTCAACGCCTACTTCTTCAAGGACGTGGGCCCCCTGGGCCTCGTCGGCGGCTTCCTGATCGCCTTCGTCATCTCCGCCTGCAACATCGCGATGGGCTTCGCCTGCGGCTGGGGGCCGGCGAGGTTCTTCGGCCACCGCCACAAGCTGCACCTGCTGTGGGCCGCGCCGCTGTTCCTGACGCTGATCGGCGCCATTCTGCTGTTCAACGTCGGCGCCGCGCACTACCGCGACCTCATCGTGCACAGCCCCGACATCGAGGTGTCGGGCGTGCTCGAGGACCTCTACCGCAACGCTGGGCGCATCCCGAGCTTCCAGTCCTGCCTGATGGCGATCGTCGGAATGGGGGTGGCGGCCTTCGCGGCGATCAAGGGATGGTCGATGCTCGATCCCTATCCCTCCTTCGGCGCCACCTACAAGCGCATGCGTGCCGCCGAGGATGAGTTCGAGGCGGAGATCGGCAGGGTGGCGGGGCGCATCGAGGAGGCCAAGATCGAGTTCCTGGGCGATGCCTGGAAGACGTACGAGGAGGTCAACCAGGCCCTGCAGGACATCCTGGACCAGTACGACGAGCTCATCTCGAGCAACGATCAGTTCGAGATGAACGCCAGGGGCATCGAGGGCGCCTGCCAGAGCGCGCTGCAGGTCTATCGCGAGAACAACCTGCGCGTCCGCGACAAGCATCGTGCACCCCCGCCAGGGTATTTCTACGAGGAGACGAAGCTCGTTCGGCGCAAGGACATCTTCGAGCGAGCGGAAGTCGTCGGTGCGAGGGAGGGGTTGGAGAGGCGCCAGGCCGAGCTGCGCAGGGCCTCCGAGAGCCTCGAGACCGGGGTACCGAAGCTGGTGGCCGGCCTCCTGTCCGAGGCCAAACTGAAGCAGCGGCTCGAGGCCATCATGGGGCAGGCCGAGCTCGAGGACGACAGGGAGCAGGCCGCGCGCGAGCATACGCGGCCCGCCTACTGAGGTTCCGGGAGGTCGCATGCGGCGCATGTCGCACGGCGCCAAGGGTTCCGCGATCTTCGCGGCAACCTTCGCCCTGCTCGGCGGCATACTGCTCGCGCGCGCCTACTTCGCCGAGCCGGTCAGGCACGCAAAGACCCACTGCCTGCCCGCGGTCGAGCAGGGCCAGACCATCATCTTCATCGACAAGACCGACCTGTGGAACGACTACGGGTCGGAGCGCCTGGTCGACCATGCCCTGCGCCTCGTCAACGAGCGCATGCGCGATGAGGAGCTGCTGCGCGTCTACGTTTTCGGCGAGAAGCTCACCCGCGGCTTCGAGGCCGCGTTCACCGCCTGCAAGCCGCCGGTGCAGGTGCCGAGCAGCATCGTTGACAGCGCCGCCTACCGGCGGCGCAAGTTCGAGGAGGTGTTCGGCGGGCCCTTGCGCAGAGCCATGGACGAGGCCAAGAAGCCCGAGGAGGGCCTGTGCTCGCCGATCGCCGAGGTCATGGTGGAGGTGCTGACGCGGGCGGAGGTGCGCCACTGGGCCGGCCCGACGCGGCTCGTGTTCTTCTCCGACATGGCGCAGAACTCCAGCGTCTACTCGGCATTCAGCCGCAATAAGTGCTTCGCCGGCAACGCGGGCAGGGACCACACGGCGGATGCGCGGCCGCTCATGCAGTATCTCGAGCGCCATCGTCCCATGATGAACCTGCAGAGCGCCACCGCGATCATCTACCAGGTGGTGCCCGACAAGAATCCGCCGCGGGTGAAGGACCTGGCCAAGGAGAAGTGGAGCGAGGCGTTCCGCACGCTCGGCATCAGGGCCGAGTGGGAGTTGCTGTAGCGAACGTGGGAGGTAGGGAATTGGGTCGCAGGGCGCGGTTGTGGTCGGGGCGCCACTCCCCTACTCCCTGCTCCGCCTACCCCGCCGTCTACTGCGACTGCCGCCCGCCTTCAGGAACGGCTGCATGCCCTGGCGCGCCAGCTCGTCGGCGCGCTCGTTCTCGGTGTGGCCGGCATGCCCGCGCAGCCAGTGCCAGCGCACCTCGTGGGTGGAGCGCGCCGCATCGAGCCTGCGCCACAGATCGGCGTTGAGCACCGGCGTGCCCGCGGCCGTGCGCCAGCCGCGTCGCTTCCAACCCTCGATCCATTGGCTGATGCCCTTCATGACGTATTCGGAGTCCGTATGGAGGTCGACCCTCGAGGGGCGCTTGAGTTGCTCGAGCGCGGCGATTGCCGCCGTCAGCTCCATGCGGTTGTTGGTGGTGTGCGCCTCCCCGCCCGACAACTCCTTGCGGTGATCGCCCGAGACGAGGATGGCGCCCCAGCCGCCCGGCCCCGGATTGCCCGAGCAGGCGCCATCGGTGTGCACGGTGACGTGAGGCCTGCTGTCGCCCGTGTCGGCCGTCATGAGGCGGCCTCCTCGAGGCCGTACTCGCGCGCCGAGACCACGGTGCGGTGGAACTTGAGGCGGCGCAGGTATTCGAGCGGGTCCTTGCGGCTGACCAGGGCGTCGGCGGCGGTGTGCAGCCAGTCGTAGGCGCGAGTGAGCAGGAAGCGCAGGGCCGCACCGCGGGCAAGCAGCGGCAAGGCGTCGCGCTCCGCGGGCGTCAGCCTGCGCGCGCTCTGGTAGCCGCGCAGCAGCGCCTGGCCCTTGGTGACGTTGAAGGCGTTGTCGGCCTCGAAGCACCACGCGTTGAGGGTGACCGCCACGTCGTAGGCCAGGAAGTCGTTGCAGGCGAAATAGAAGTCGATGAGGCCAGAGAGGCTGTCGCCGAGGAAGAAGGCGTTGTCGGGAAAGAGATCGGCGTGAATGATGCCCTGCGGCAGCTCCGCGGGCCAGCTCGCCTCCAGGAAGTCAAGCTCCTGCTCGAGGACCGCGCCCAGGCCCGGTGCGATCTCCTCGGCGCGTGCCTTGAAGCGCTCGTAGAGCGGCCGCCAGCCGGCAAGCCCAAGGCTGTTCTCGCGCCGCAAGGGAAAGCTCTGGCCGGCGAGGTGCAGTTGCGCCATGGCCTGGCCGACGGCGGCGCAGTGGCGCGGCAGTGGCCGCCTGATCCAGACCCCTTCGAGGAAGGTGACGAGGGCGGCGGGACGGCCCGCCAGAGTGCGCAGCATGCGCCCCTGCGCGTCGCGCACCGGCGTGGGGCAGTTGAGGCCGGCCTTGGCGAGGTGCTCCATCAGGGCCAGGAAGAACGGTAAGTCCGCGGGCGCCACCCGCTTCTCATAAAGGGTGAGGATGAGCGGGGCCTTCTCGGTGTGCACCAGGTAGTTGGTGTTCTCCACCCCCTCGGCGATGCCCTTGTAGGAGAGCAGCCGCCCCAGGTCGTAGCTGGCAACGAACTGGGCGAGATCCTCGTCCGAGACTTCGGTGTAGACCGCCATGCAGCGTGCCTTTGCTGGAGCGGGCGCTAGGGTGCGCCCGCCTCGCGGAGCTCCCGCGGCACGTTGAAGGCGATGTGCTCCTCGCGCGTCGTCACGTTCTCGAGATGCACGTCAAAGCGGGTGCGGAAGGCATCGAGGATCTCGCTCACCAGCAGTTCCGGCGCCGAGGCGCCGGCGGTGATGCCAAGCGTGGCGATGCCCTCGAACTCGCGCCAGTCGATGTCGGCAGCTCGCTGCACGAGGAGCGCCCTCGGGCAGCCCGCGCGCCGGGCGACCTCGACCAGGCGCAGCGAGTTGGAGCTGTTGGGGGCGCCCACCACGATCAGGCGGTCGCAGCGGGGGGCGATCGCCTTCACCGCCTCCTGGCGGTTGGTGGTGGCGTAGCAGATGTCCTCCCGGCGGGGGCCGACGATCGCCGGGAAGCGGCGCTTGAGGACGGCCACGATCGCCGCCGTGTCGTCGACCGACAGCGTGGTCTGCGTGATGTAGGCAAGCCGTTCGGGATCGCGGGGGGTGAACCTCTCCGCATCGGCGACCGTCTCCACGAGCACGGCGGCGCCGGCCGGCAGCTGGCCCAGCGTGCCCACGACCTCGGGGTGGCCGGCATGGCCGATGAGCACGATCTCGAGCCCGTTCTCATGGTGGGCCCGGGCCTCGGCATGGACCTTGGAGACCAGCGGACAGGTGGCGTCGAGGTGGAACAGGTTGCGGGCCCGGGCCGCGGCCGGCACCGCCCGCGGCACGCCATGTGCCGAAAAGATCACAGGTGCGTCGGTGTCGGGGATTTCGTCGAGCTCCTCCACAAAAACGGCGCCTTTGGCCTTGAGAGAGTCCACGACGTGGCGGTTGTGCACGATCTCGTGACGCACATAGACCGGCGCGCCGTATTTCTGCAGGGCGAGCTCGACGATCCGAATGGCGCGGTCGACGCCGGCGCAGAACCCGCGCGGGGCGGCCAGCAGCACGCGCAGAGCGGGGCGCGGGGCGCTGGAAGGGGTGTCTGGCCGGGCCATCGGGGCGGGTGCTCGCTGCGGGTGCGGGCCTGTGCTTGGCCGTGGGGCTTTCCGGGTGCTAATGTTCGATTCGCCGGACAGTTACCAGCGGCTTGGGCACGAGTACGTTGGGTAGGGATACCGGTCCGCAAGAGGCTGGGCAAGCGTTCGGACAAGAGGCGTCGTGACGCAAAGGGGATGTAGGACCATCGCCGGATTCGCCGGGTGCGTTGCGGCTGTTGCGCTCGCCGCCGGGGTCGGCGGCTGCAGCATGTCGAACCTCACCTCGGGGATCGGCGGCGGCTGGTTCGGCGGCGGCACCAAGGCCAAGACCGAGATCGGCGGGGTGAGCGAGGACCAGCTGCTGGCGGCGGCCAAGAGCGACACCGGCACGACATCGAGCATCGGCGGGGAGGTTGCGCACGGGTGCCCGCGCTTCCAGGTGTGGTCGCGCGAGGGTTACGTGACGATCTACGAGCCCGGCAAGGTCGGCGATGGCCTCGCCGTCATGCACCGCGGCGAGATCACCAAGACGGCGCGCGAGTGCCAGATCGAGCCCGGCCGCATCACCGTCAAGTACGGCTTCTCGGGCCGCGTGCTGCTGGGCCCCAAGGGCAAGAGCGGCCGCGTCAGCCTGCCGCTCAACGTGTTCGTCACCGACGCCAAGCGCGAGAAGATCGCCACCGACAAGGTCAAGATCGACGTCGACGTGGCGCTGGAGAAGCCGATCGGCTACTTCTCGGTGGTGCGCACCGTCTCCTTCCCCTTGCCTGAGGGCTCGCGTCCGGCCGAGTACGAGGTGTTCGTCGGCTTCGACCGCAGCGTGCCGGGAGCCGGCTGAGGGGCTGGAGAGCCACCCAACGGCCGCTCAGGGCCTCGCTCTCGGCGGGGCAAAGATCAAGAGCTTGCCGATGCGCTCGTAGCCCGCGCGCGGGTCGAGGAGCGCTCCCGTGCGGCTGGCCGTCAGCACCGAGCAGCGCGAGCCGCGGGCCCTGTCCGGCGAGCACGCGGTTGCCCAGCGCTCTGGCGGACCCGCGCCATTTGGGCCGCCGCTTCGCGGGGCCCGGAAAATGGGATAAGGGGCGCCAGCACAGGAGCCGTCCATGGCCCACGACATCCGCCCCCCGGAGCCGCCGTCCGTCTCGCCCTTCGCCGCCGGCCTCAAGGGGTGCTGCCCGCGCTGCGGTGAGGGGGCGCTGTTCCGGCGCGGGCTGGTGCTGCGCGAGACCTGCGGGGAGTGCGGGCTGAGCTATGCCTTCGCCGACTCGGGCGACGGGCCGGCCGTGTTCGCCATCTTCATCCTGGGCTTTCTCGTGCTCGGCGGGGCACTGCTCGTCGAGTTCAAGCTCGGACCGCCGCCGTGGGTCCACGTTCTGCTGTGGGGGGTCGCCACGCCGGTGTTCGCCTACTTCCTGCTGCGCGTGCTGAAGGCGACGCTGATCGCGCTGCAGTTCAGGCACAAGGCCGAGCAGACCCGCTTCGGCGTCGATTGATGCCATGCTGCAAAGGCTGAGACGGGCTGGGCTTGTGTGGCCGACGCTGGCGGCGCTCGCGGGTCTCGCCGTGCTCGTGAGCCTCGGCACCTGGCAGCTGCAGCGCCGGCAGTGGAAGGCGGAGCTGATCGCCAAGATGGTTGCGCGCACCCGCGCCGAGCCGGTGGACCTGGCGCGCGCGCTCGACAGCGCGCGGCGGGGGGCCGACATCGACTACCTGCACGTGACGGCCCGCGGCCGCTTCCACCACGACAAGGAGCGCTATCTCTACGCGCCTGCCAAGGCAGGGCTCGGCTGGCATGTCTACACACCGCTCGAGACGGAGCCCGGCCGCATCATCTGGGTCAACCGCGGCTTCGTGCCGGACGCCCGCAAGGTGCCCGCGACCCGCGCCGACGGTCTGCTCCCGGGCGAGGTGGAGGTGCGCGGGCTGGTGCGCGAGCCGGCGGGCCGGGGGCTCTTCACGCCCGACAACGATGCTGCCCGCAATCTGTGGTACTGGCCGGACCCGGCGGCCATGAGCGCGTCGGCGTTCGCGGCCGGGTCGATCGCCACGGCGCCGTTCACCATCGATGCCGACGCCGCGCCGGCCCCGCCCGGCGGCCTCCCGCAGGGCGGCACGACTCGCCTCGATCTTCCCAACCGCCATCTCGAGTACGCGCTCACCTGGTTCGGCCTGGCCCTTACGCTGGCGGGCGTCTATGCGGCCTTCGCCGCGAGCCGCCTGCGGACGCGCCCGGGCCAGTAGCAGCCGACCGCCCGACAGCGGCGACGGGCGTGCGGCAGCATCGGAACGCGAGCGCGGGCCGGCATGGGAGGCATGAGCGTTTGGGCGAGACACTGCGACGGCGAGACGGTATGCAGGTGCCGCCGTTTTCGCCCCAGCCAGGCCAGCCCAGCATGGAAGCTTCAGCCGCCACCCCGCAGCGCCGCAACATTGCGGTCCTGGCCCTGGCGCAGGCGCTGTTCATGTCGGTGCAGGGCATGGGGATCGCCGCCACGCCGCTGGCTGCCTACGCCCTGCTCGATGCCGACCAGAAGTGGCTTGCCACCGTGCCGATCTTCCTCGTGCACCTGGGCATCATGGGTACCACCATTCCCGCGTCCCTGCTGATGGGCGTCATCGGCCGGCGCGCCGGCTTCACGCTGGGCGCGCTCATCGGGGTCGCCGCCGGTCTCCTCGGCTGCTGGGCGCTCTACCAGCGCAGCTTTCCGCTGCTGTGCGTGGCCTCCCTGATGCAAGGCATGCAGGCGGCGTTCTTCTGGTACTTCCGGCTGGCTGCCGCCGATGCAGCCGAGCCGGCGCTGCGGCCCAAGGCCATCTCGCTGGTGATGGCAGGCGGCGTGCTGGCCGGCGTCATCGGACCCGAGGCCGCCAAGTGGAGCGTCGACTGGCTGGCGCCGGTGACGTTCGCCGGCGTCTATCTCGGCATGGCCGTCTTCTCGCTGGCGGTGCTGGCACTGATGCAGCTCCTGCGCATCCCTCGGCTGAGCGGCGCCGAGCGCGCCGCGGCCGGCAGGCCCATGCTCCAGATCCTGCGCCAGCCGGCCTACCGGGTGGCGCTCGCCGCCTCGGTGTTCGGCTACGCGGTGATGACGCTCACCATGTCGGCCACACCGCTCGCCATGCTCGCCTGCGGCTTCGCCTTCGCCGACAGCGCCACCGTCATCCAGGCGCACATCGTGGCCATGTTCCTGCCGTCTTTCTTCACCGGCCACCTGATCGCCCGCTTCGGCGCGCTGCCGATCATCGCCGCCGGCGGCCTCATCGAGTTCGGCTGCGCGGTGGTCAACATGGCCGGTGTCGGCTTCGCGAACTTCCTCGTTGCCAACGTGCTGGTCGGGCTGGGCTGGAACTTCACCTACGTCGGCGGCTCGACCTTGCTAACCACCACCTACGCGCCGACCGAGCGCGCCAAGGTGCAGGCCAGTCACGATTTCACGGTGTATGCTGCGACAGCCTCGGCAGCGGCCCTCTCCGGCGTGCTGCAGGCCAAGGCCGGCTGGACGGTGATAAATCTCGCCGCCCTGCCGCTGATGGCCGCGGTGGTGGGGGCTGCGTTGTGGCTGATGGCGGTCCAGCGCCGTCCCGCCGCGGCACCGGCCGAGTAGGATGGGATGACGAGGGGGGCCCAGCGTGGGAGATCGCTACGACAGGAGCCTCAGGAGGCCGCGCCATCCCGCCCTGCGCGGTCTCAAGCCGCCGCCGGAAATCGTGGCCTGGGGCCTGTCCACGCCGGCCCGCATCGGCCACAACCAGGGTCCGCCGCTGGAGGAGCCGGCCGGCGACGCCTTCGTGCGCTGGCGCTGGCGCAAGGCCCACGCCGAGGCCTGGAGAAACCCGCCGATGTCGATCCTGAGATTGCGGGTGGCGAGGGCCGAGGCCGCAGGCGTGAGCTATCGCGAGTACATGCTCGAGCTGCTCGACAGCGGGCGCCATCTGCAGGCCGGCGACGCCGCCAAGCGGCGGCGCCCGAAGCGGACGTGAGCGCGGAGCCTCGCCGCGCCCACCGCCGCTTCCGGCCCCGTCACGTCGTGGGCGTGGTCCGGCGGCGAACCGTCTGGCGCTGCGGCGCCTCGGCCGGCGTGGCGGCTGCCGCCCCGCCCGCGGGTCGCTTCATGTAGGCGAAATTGTTGGCGGTAATGCCCACCAGCTCCCAGCCGTCCCTGCCGGCCTCGTCGAGCAACTCTACGTCACTCATGCGCGTTGGCATGTCGCTCAGGTCGATCTTGCAGTACTGCCATTGGGGCATCTGTGGGTCTCCTTGCGGCGGCCGCCTTCAACACCGCAGCGGGCGGGCCGGTCTGCCAATCAAAACGACTCGGCGTCAAGCAATCCTTTGGTGGCGCTTCGGGGGAGCGATCGGGCGGTCATGCTCGCGGCGGGGGTCGATGCGGGCGGCCAGCGGGCAGTACCGCGGCCCGGCGCCGGGTCTTGCCGGGAGCACGCATCCACAAGCAGGCATGGAGCCGGCGGCGGGTCTTCCCAGGGGGCGGGCGGGGTCGTGGAGCGCGGCGTCGCAGGGCATGCAGCAATCGGTTGCGCGCCTCGGGCGCTGATCTCGTGCGGCTTGGGCTGGCTTGCGGCTTGCGGGCCGTCGCGGGCCAGGGTGGTTCCGCCCCTCCCGGCATGCTCGACAACCGGCCCGGCCGGCCGTCTCGCGGGAAGTCGCAGAACCCCGTCAACGATAACTTGTCCGCTCGCTCCTGCCAGCAAGCAGGACTAGAAACGCGCGAGCGCCATTTCCCGGTTAGAGTGAGGGCCCGAACGCGGATGCCGGGCAGCGTGACCGCTCGTCTCGAAAGACTGGACGCCGCAGGAGCGGCCGGCACCGGCAGGGCAGCGGCCCCGCATCGGCCCCGCATCGGCACCCAAGCATGGTTGCGAGCCCGTCCACCATGGCCAAGAAGGCTGGATGCGGAATGTTGCGGGCCCTGTGCCGGGCTGGCATAAGCAATCCAGGAGGAGGCCGAAGCGGGGCGGCGCCTGAACGCTCAAATGCAACAGCAACAGGGGGACGTCGATTGCCCAGGTCCGATGCGGGTGCCGCTCGCCGACCGTCCACCCGACCGCAACGGGCGAGCGGCCGCCAGCGAAGCGTGTCGCCGCGCAAGCCGACGGCGATCGACCGGCATGTCGGCCACCGCCTGAGATTGCTGCGGCAAATCAACGGGGTGAGCCTGGAGAAGCTTGCCGAGATGGTTGATGTGGCGCCCCAGCAGATCCAGAAATACGAGGTCGGGGAGACGCGCATCAGTGCTTCGCGCATCTACGAGATCGCACAGATCTTCGGCGTTCCGCTCGGGTGGTTCTACCACGACCTCGAGGGGTCCCAGCGCGGCACGAGGAGCCAGCGCGCGGAGCGCCGCCAGGGCCCCGCAGAGGGGGCGCACGCAGCGGGGGCCGAGCCCTCACCGGAGGACCTGCTCGTGGCCTACTATGGCCGGCTCGAGCCGGAGATGCAGGAGAAGCTGGTCGACATCGCGCGCACGCTGTCCAGGCCTTCACTCAAGCAGGTCAAGTGAGCGAGCCGAGCCGTCGGCGGCCGCCAGCCGGGGAGCATGCATGACCGAGCCTTTCGATCCCACACTGCACCGTCTCGGGCCCAGCCGCTACTTCGAGGACTTTGCGCTGGGCGAGTCCTTCCACATTCCGTCCCGCACCGTCACCGAGGCGCAGTATCTCGCCTTCCAGGCTGCCTCCGGCGACAATCATCCCATCCATTACGACCGCGAGTTCTGTCGCCGCCGCGGCCATCGCGACATGCTCGCGCATGGTTTCCAGGTGCTGATCCAGACGGCGGCAGGGGCCGGGCAATTCCCCTATCTTGTAGAGGACTCGCTGATCGGCTTCATCGAGCAGTCCTCGCGGTTTCTGAAGCCCGTCTACGTCGGCGACACGCTCTACCCGCGACTCGTCGTGAGCGAGCTGCAGCCGCAGCGCACCACCGGCGTGATCACGCTCTCCTCGAGCGTTCACAACCAGAAGGGCGAGCTGGTGCTCGAGGGGACACAGAAGTACCTGCTCAGGAAGCGCCCGACCTAGCCTCCAAGGCTTCCGCGTCACTCCGCGGCCACGGGTTCAGAGAGTGCGTCGCGCTACCATGCGCCTTAAGAATATTGTTACCTTGCAGCCATTTACTGCCCCTCTCTTCATTCGAAATATCCGTTCGGAACGCCCCCAATGGGTGTGCTGCCCCCTATCTCCGGCCATCGCGCCGGCCTCGGCGAGATTGCCGGCGCCCTGCGGCGCGCCCTGCTGCCCGTGCTGGCTGCCGCGGCCCTGGCCGCAGCGGCAGGGTTCGCCGCGCTCTCCCTGCGCGGGCCCACCTACGAGGCGACCACGGTGATCGAGATCGCGCCGCGCAGCGGCGTCGGCGAGGGGCAGGGAGCGGGGACCGCAGCCGTGCGCCTGCACCGCCAGGCGATTGCCAGCCACGTGCGGGCCTTGCAGGCGAGCGACCTCGCTCTCCGGCTCGCGGCGGAGCTCGGCCTCGCCGCCAGACCCGAGTTCAACGCTGCGCTGCGCGAGCGGGGGAGCGTGGGCGACCTCCTGGAAGCGCTGGGCTTGGGTGCACCGCGCGCCGGCGAGACCGACGAGGACCGCGTGCTCGATGCCTACTACCGCGCGCTGCGCGTGCGCCAGCTGGGCGACCGGCCGCGGATTGCGGTCGAGTTCCGGTCGGCGGACCGCCGGCTCGCCGCCAACGCCGCCAGCCGGCTGGTGGAACTCTATCGCGAGGGGCTCGCCGTGCGCTCGGTGCTCGAGACGCTCGATGGGACTGCGGCACGGTCGGCACCGGTCGAGCTCAAGGTCGTGGCCGTGCCGGAGCCCGAGAGAGTGTCGCTCAGCCCGGGCGCCGGCGCCCTCCTGGCCGCACTCGCAGCCCTCGCCATTGGTGCGGTGGCGGTCGCCGGGCGCGAGCTGCTCGTCTCCCGTCACGCCATCGGGCCGGCCGACGCCCGCTTCTCGGAGGAGCCCGCAGCCGGGCCGGCGCCGCCGCGCCTGCCAGCCGAGCCGGTGCACAGCGTGCCTGCCGTGGCCCGCGAGCTGCTGGCCAGGGCGCGCGGGCGGGCCGGCTTCCGCACCCTGCTGGCGGGCCGATCTGCGGCCGTCGACGTCGGACTTACGGCCGAAGACCTGGCCCGCGAGCTGGCCGACCAGGGTGTGCAGGTGATCCTGGTCGACTGGAGCCTCGACGGCGCGGGCTTCTCCCCTGGGTCGAGCGTGCCGTCGCGGCTCGGCATCACGGACGTGCTTGTGGGGCGGGCCACGTTCGAGGACGTGATCGAGCGCCTGCCAGGATCGCAGGCACACGTGATCGCCGCGGGGTCCAGCCCGGCCGCCGCCACCGCGGCGCGCGACAAGGACCGCATCAACATGCTGCTCGATGCGCTCGACGACGCCTACGAGCACGTGCTGATCGCCGGCGAGCAGCGGGCGGTGCGTGACCTGTTCACCACAATCGAGGGCCGGATCGATGCGGGTGTCGAGGTTGCTGCACCAGAAGGCGCGCCGCCTGCGGGCTTCCTCGGCTTCGACGTTGCCGACCTCCACGTCATCCGCTATGAGCCAGTCGTGCAGCATCGGGGCAGGGTGGGTGCGGCCCGCACTGCGGTGCCTTGATTTCGTCCTGCAGCGCCTGCAGGCACCTGGGCGAGGCAGCCATGAATCAGCGCACGAAGCTCGGCCGAGCCGTTCTCTCCGCCCTGCACTTCTCGGGCGCGGACAGCATTCTGGCCCCGCTCACCCGCGGCCTCGGCGCCATCTTCATGCTGCACCACGTGAGCCCGGAGAAGCCGGGCATGTTCGAGCCGAGCCGCATGCTGCGCGTGACGCCGCGCTTCCTGGAGCAGACCATCCGGCAGGTGCGCGCCAGCGGGTTCGACATCGTGTCGCTCGACGAGGCCCATTTCCGCCTGGTCGAGGGGGAGCACCGCACGCCGTTCGCGTGCTTCACCTTCGATGACGGCTATCGCGACAGCCTGGAGCACGCCTATCCGGTGTTCCAACGCTACGGGCTGCCGTTCGCGGTGTACGTGGCCACCGACTATGTCGACGGGCGCGGCGACCTGTGGTGGCTGGCCCTGGAGATGGTGGTCGCCAAGGTGAGCGCCCTGACCGCCAAGATCGACGGAACGGTGCGCAGGCTGCGCTGCGGAACCCCCGCCGAGAAGCACGCCGCGTTCCGCTACGTCTACTGGTGGCTCCGGCGCATCGACGAGGACGATGCGCGCGCCTTCGTGCGCGACCTGTGCCGCGGCATCGACGTCGATCCCGACGCCCTGTCGGCCGATGTCGTCATGAGCTGGCAAGACGTGCGCGCGCTGGCGGCCGACCCGCTGGTCACCATCGGGGCACACACCCGCCGCCACTACGCGCTGGCCAAGCTGACGCTGGCCGAGGCCCAGGCCGAGATCGAGGAGAGCGTGCGGCGCATCGAGCGCGAGATCGGCAGGCCCTGCCGCCATTTCAGCTACCCTTATGGAGATGCCGAGAGCGCCGGCTCGCGCGAGTTCGACCTGGTCAAGGAGCTGGGGCTGAGGACCGGGGTGACGACGCGCCGCGGCCTGGTCCATCCGCGCCATGCCCACGAGCTCACCGCCCTGCCGCGAGTGTCGCTGGAGAGCGGCTACCAGAAGGCGCGCTACGTGAAGGTGCTGCTCAACGGCGCTCCGTTCGCCCTGCCGATCGCCCAGCACGTCCGCGGCGGCGCCCTGCCGGTGACCTGAGGCGCATGGCCGCGCCTGCGCTCCTGCATGCGCAGGCCGGGGCGATGGCATAGATTGTGGCCGACATGGCACGAACCGACACGATGCCTGCAGCTCAAGAGGGGCAGGCGGCCCGCCTCGCCAGCGTGCGCGCGTGGCTCCTGGCGGTGGCCGCCCTCGTGTTCCTGATGGTGAGCGTCGGCGGGGCGACCCGCCTCACGGGCTCGGGCCTCTCGATCACCGAATGGCAGCCGATCGTCGGCACGCTGCCGCCCATGTCGGAGGCGGCCTGGCAGGAGGCCTTCGCCAAGTACAAGCGCATCCCCCAGTACGAGCACGTCAACCGGGGCATGAGCCTGGAGGGCTTCAAGTTCATCTACTGGTGGGAGTGGGCGCATCGCTTCCTCGGCCGCCTGATCGGCGCCGCCTTTCTGCTGCCCTTCCTCTATTTCCTCGCCGCCGGCGCGATCCCGCGCGCCGAGGTGCCGAGGCTCGCCGGCCTGTTCGCGCTCGGCGCGCTGCAGGGTCTCGCGGGCTGGTACATGGTGGCCTCCGGCCTGGCCGACCGCATCGATGTGAGCCAGTACCGGCTCGCCCTGCACTTGGGCCTCGCCATGGTGATCCTGGGAGCCCTCATCTGGGTGGCCCTGTCGCTCGGCGGGCGGCGTGAGCGGGCGGCGCGGCCGACCGCGGCCACCTTGGCGGCGGCCGGCATCGTCGGCCTGGTGCTCGCGCAGATCGTGCTCGGCGCGCTGGTGGCCGGCCTCAGGGCCGGCGCCTCCTACAACACATGGCCGCTGCTCGACGGCCGGCTTCTGCCCGACGGCCTGCTCGCCATGTCGCCGTGGTACGCGAACCTCGGCGAGAATGCGCTGACGGTCCAGTTCAATCACCGCATGGCGGCCTATATCCTGGTGGCAGCGGCGGCTTGGCACGCCTGGGCCACGCGGGGCGACGCGCACGCACGGCGCGGGGCGGCGCTGCTGGCGGCGGCGGTGCTGGCGCAAGCGGCGCTCGGCGTGTGGACGCTGCTGGCGCAGGTGCCGCTGGCGCTGGGGCTCGCGCATCAGGCGGGGGCGGCGGCCGTGCTCGCCATCGCCGTGTGGCACCTGCACAGACTGCGCCGGGGCGGCCCATGAGCAGGCTGGCGCTGGTCTTCGACCTCGACGACACGCTCTATCCGGAGCGCCAGTTCGCGCTCTCCGGCTTCGCCGCGGCCGGGCGCTGGGCCGAAGCGGAGCTGGGCATCGCGGGCCTTGCCGACGACATGGCCCGCCTGCTCGACGAGGGCTACCTCGGCGCCCTGTTCGCCAAGGCGCTGGCGGCCCGCCTGCCCGGCCACGCGCCCGAGCACCTCAACGGCCTGCTCGAGGCCTACCGCAGCCACGAGCCCGAGCTTGCCCTGTTCGAGGATGCCGGGTGGGCGCTCGACCGCTTCGCCGGGGAGGCCACGCTCGGGCTGATCACCGACGGCACCCACCACGTGCAGGCGCGCAAGGTGGCGGCACTCGGCATCGCCGCCCATTTCCGCGAGATCGTGTACACATACGCGCTGGGCGGCCGCGCGTTCTCCAAGCCGCATCCGCGCGCCTACGAGCTGATCGAGCAAGCGCTGGCCAGGGAGGCGGACCGCTTCGTCTACGTCGGCGACAACCCGGCCAAGGACTTCGTGGTGCCCAACGCACGCGGCTGGGTGAGCGTGATGGTCGACCGGCCGGGCGAGCGGCGCATCCATTCCGGGGCGGCGGTGGCGCCGGGCGGCGCGCCGAGGCACACCATCGCCTCGCTCAGGGAGCTGCCGGAGGTGCTAGGCCTTTGACCACCGCGCCACGCCCCGCCGATCTCTCGCGCACGGTGCCCGATGCCGCGCCAGGCAACTGGGTCGACCGCCTGGCCCCGCGCGCGGCGCTGCCTTATCTGCGGCTCGCCCGCTTCGACCGGCCGATCGGCGCCTGGCTGCTGCTCTTTCCCTGCTGGTGGGGCCAGGCCCTGGCCGAGCTGGCGCTCGGCAGGCCCTATCCCAGCCCCTGGCTGCTGGCGCTGTTTCTGGCCGGCGCCTTCATCATGCGGGGGGCCGGCTGCACCTACAACGACATCGTCGACCGCGACTTCGATGCGCGCGTGGCCCGCACCGCGGCGCGGCCGATCCCCTCGGGCCAGGTGAGCGTGGCGCAGGCACGCGTGTATCTGGTGCTGCTGTGCCTGGCAGGGCTCGCCATTCTGCTGCAGCTCAACTGGTTCACGGTGGCGCTGGGCGCTGCCTCGCTTGTGCTGGTGGCGATCTATCCCTTTGCGAAGCGCTACACCTACTGGCCGCAAGTGGTGCTGGGCCTGACCTTCAAGTGGGGTGCGCTGGTGGGCTGGGCTGCAGTCGCCGGCTCGCTGTCGGCAGCCCCGCTCGCGCTCTATGCCGGCAGCATCCTGTGGACCATCGGCTACGACACGATCTACGCCCACCAGGACAAGGAGGATGACGCCGTCCTCGGCCTCAAATCGACGGCGCTCAGGCTCGGCGAGGCGACGCCTGCCTGGCTCGTGGCGTTCTATGCGGGCGCGGTGGCGCTGTGGGGCGCGGCGGGGGCGCTCGCCGGCGCGCAGGGCGCCTTCTACCTGGCCCTGACGCTCGCGGCGGCGCAGCTTGCCTGGCAGATCGCAACCCTGGACACGGGCGATGCCGCCAACTGCCTCGCCCGTTTCAAGTCCAATCGCCTGGTGGGGTGGGCCCTGCTGCTCGGCCTGGCGGCGGAGATGGCGCTCGCCGGCATGCCCGCGGCGCGCTGAGGGCCGAGGCGGCGGCGCCGGGCTAGCCGGCACCGCCGCTCGCTCATGCGGGATTCTGCTAACTCCTGAGCGGCCGTTCTGCGACGCGGCGCTTGTGACCCCAAAACTGCCACAAAAGGCTTCCGAACGACTTAAGCGGAAGGGTAAATGGGTCGTTGGCGGGCGTGCCCGGTCCACCGGGTCTGCCGGATCGCGCCCGCCACGCGGGCCGTGTCCAGGAGAGAGGGATCATGACCGAGAGCCACGTCGCCAGCCGGCCCGCCAAGCAGCTTTTGCATCTGGTGTTCGGCGGGGAGCTCGTCTCGCTCGACGACATCGAGTTCGCCGACCTCTCCCGGCTCGACGTCGTCGGCATCTTTCCCAACTACGCGGAGGCCCACAAGGCCTGGCGGGCAGCCGCCCAGCGGACGGTGGACAACGCCCACATGCGCTACTTCATCGTCCACATCCATCGACTGCTCGACCCCGCCGCTGCGCCGGCGCCGCGCGCATGAGGCCAGGCACCGCGGCAGCGCGGGTGGCGCGCGTCCCGGCGACCTGTTAGGTAGGCGACCGGAAAGGATTCTGGACTTGGCGGCGAACGCGAAAGGAACGCAGAAGACGGGCGGCGCGCCGCGCAAGGGACTCGGCGCCCTGGCGTTCGACGCGCGCGCGCAAGGTACGCTGCGCCGCTTCGTGGGCGACTGGCTGTGGCCGCGCTGGCGCCAGATCGGTATGGCGCTGATCTTCACCGCCTGCCTCGCCGCCACCACCGGCGGCTATCCGCTCATCATCAAGCACTCCTTCGACGAGCTGATGCGCCCCCACAGCGGCGCGCTGCCCTGGGTGCTGGCGGCGATCGTCGTGGTCACCACCGCCCGCAGCCTGTTCCTCTACCTGCACCAGGTGACGGCCGCGCGCATCGTCATGCGCATGATGACCGACATCCAGAAGACCGCCTTCGCCCATCTCATAAACTCGGACTTCGCCCGCCTCACGCGGGAGACCACGGGTCACCTCGTCTCCCGCCTCACCAACGACCTCACCTTCATCCAGCAGGCGGCGCAGGTGTCGATGATCGCCTTCGTCAAGGACAGCCTGTCGGTGCTGGCGGTGCTGATCGCCATGCTCTACCTCGACTGGATGCTCACGCTGGTGGTGCTCGCCGTCTATCCGCTGGCGGTGCTGCCGGTCGGCAGCGTCGGCCGGCGCCTGCGCTCGGTCGCGCGCCGCACCCAGAGCGAGCTCGGCGACATGACCTCGCGGCTCACCGAGACGCTCGCCGGCGCGCGCCTGATCAAGGCGTTCCGCCTCGAGGGCTACGCCACCGACCGCCTCAACCGCCACTTCGAGGAGATCTACCGGCTGCGCATGAAGGCGATCCGCGCGCGCGGCCGCACCGGCCCGGCGCTCGAGGCGCTGGCCGGCATCGCCATCGCCGGCGTGGTCGCCTTCGCCTACTGGCGCATCTCGAGCGGGACCAGCACGGTGGGCGACTTCATGGGGTTCGTGACGGCGCTGCTGCTGGCCGCCCAGCCGATCAAGTCGCTCGGCACCGTCACCACGGCCACGCTCGAGGGCCTCGCCGCCGCCGAGCGCATCTACGAGCTCATCGACGAGAAGCCCTCCGTGGTGGACCGGCCGGGGGCGCGGCCGCTGGTTGTGTCGGAGGGCGCCATCCGCTTCGAGGGCGTGAGCTTCGCTTATGGCACGGCGGCGGGCAGGCAGGCGGTCAGGGGCTTCTCGCTCGACGTGCCCGGGGGCAGGACGGTGGCGCTGGTGGGCCGCTCCGGTGCCGGCAAGTCGACGGTCATCAACCTCGTCGCCCGCCTGTTCGACGTGGACGAGGGCCGCATCCTGATCGACGGCCAGGACGTGCGCGAGGTGACGCTGGCGAGCCTGCGGCAGGCGATCGCCATCGTCAGCCAGGAGCTCACGCTGTTCGACGACACCATCCGCGCCAACCTCGCTCTGGGCCGGCTGGACGCCGGCGAGGCCGAGATCGTCGCCGCCGCCAAAGCGGCCGCCGCCCACGACTTCATCCTGGCGCAGGCCGAGGGATACGAGACGCTGGTCGGCGACAGCGGGCTGCGGCTGTCGGGCGGCCAGCGCCAGCGCGTGGCGCTGGCGCGGGCGATCCTGCGGGATGCGCCGATCCTGCTGCTCGACGAGGCCACGAGCGCGCTCGACACCGAATCGGAGCGCCTGGTGCAGGAGGCGCTCGCCCGCTTCACCCGCAACCGCACCACGCTCGTCATCGCCCACCGCCTGTCGACGGTGCAGCGCGCCGACCTCATCTGCGTCATGGACGAGGGCCGCATCGTCGAGGTCGGCACGCACGCCGACCTCATCGGCCGCGACGGGGTCTACGCCAGGCTGTGCCGCTCGCAGGTGATCGGAGACCTCGACGGCGCCGGCCGCCTCCTGGCGCCGGAGCCGACGCAGGCCGCCTGAGCCCGGCCGCGGCGCGCCGCGACCCGGGGCCGCGGACGGCGGTGCCCATGCCCAATCGAAGCTTTCTAAGTACGCCAGCGATCGGCTATAGAAGCGCGCACTGCGGCCCCTCTCGCGGGCGCACGAACCGGCCGGGGGCGCCTTGATGGCGGATGCTCAAGACAGCGCCAGAACCGTCGACCGCTGGGTGGGCAGCCTGCTCGCCGGCTACATCCGGTTCGTGGAGCGCACCTGCTGGCAGACCCGCGAGATGGGCGAGACGCTCGACGCCCACTATCACCACCACCCCTGCATCATCGGCACCTGGCACGGCCAGTTCATGCTGCTGCCGATCATCAAGCCGTCCTATCTGCCGGCCGACGTGATGCTGGCGCGGCATCGCGATGCCGGCATCATGGCGGAGGCCCTGCGCCACTTCGACATGCAGCTGATCCGCGGCGCCGGAGCGGCCGGCCGCGGCAAGGACCGCGGCGGCAGCCACGCCTACATGGCGGCGGTGCAGGCCCTGCGCGAGGGCCGCTCGGTCGGCATGACCGCCGACGTGCCCGGCGGCGAGGCGCGCCGCGCCGGGCTCGGCATCGTCATGGTGGCGCGCCAGTCGCAGCGCCCGATCCTGCCGGTGGCGATCGCCACCAGCCGCTATCTCGCGCTCAACACCTGGAGCCGCATGACGATCAACCTGCCCTACTCGGGGCTGGGCTTCGCCGTGGGCCCGATCGTCCGTGTTCCGCGCGAGGCCAGCCGCGAGGACCTCGAGCGCTGCCGGCAGGAGGTGGAGGAGTCGCTCAACTGGGCGACGGCCGAGGCGTACCGGCGCGCCGGCGCCGACCCCACGCGCGCAACGCCCGGCCTGCGGGGCGCCAGCACCGAGCCCGGCAGGCGGCTCAAGGCCTACCGCACGCTCACCAGCCTGGCGAGGCCGGCGGCGCCGCTGCTGCTCGGCCTGCGCGCGCGCCGCGGCAAGGAGGAGCCGCTGCGCCAGAATGAACGGCTCGGGCAGCCCAAGCTGCCCCGGCCGCCTGGCCGGCTCGCCTGGTTCCACGCCGCCAGCGTGGGGGAGACCAACGCCATCCTGCCGCTCATGGCGGCACTCGCCGGCGAGCGGCCCTCGCTCTCGTTCCTCCTCACCACCGGCACCGTCACCTCGGCCAGGCTCGCCGCCCAGCGCATCGGTCCGCGCACGATCCACCAGTACGCGCCCCTCGACGTGCCCGAGTACGTGGCGGGCTTTCTCGACCACTGGCGGCCGGACCTCGCCGTGTTCACGGAATCGGAGATCTGGCCCAACCTGATCCTCGGCAGCTCCGAGCGCGGCATCCCGCTGGTTCTGGTCAACGGGCGCATGACCAAGCGCTCCTTCCGCAAGTGGCGGCGCAACCCGAGCTTCGCCGTACCCCTGTTCAGCCGCTTCGCACTGGTGCTGGCGCAGAACGACAGCCTCGCGCGCCGCTTCGCCACGCTCGGCGCGCCCAAAACCGTGGCCGCCGGCAATCTCAAGATCGACTCCCCGCCGCCGGTCGTCGACGGGGCGGAGCTGGAGCGGCTGCGCCCGCGGCTGGCCGGGCGCCCGCTGCTGGTCGCGGCCAGCACGCACGACGGCGAGGACCAGATGGTGGCCGATGCGCACCGCGCGCTGGCGGCAAGCCTGCCCGGCATGTGCACGATCATCGCCCCGCGACATCCTGAGCGCGGCGCCGCCATCGCCGAGATGCTGCGCGAGCGCGGGCTCAAGGCGGCGCGCCGCTCGCTCGGCGATCTGCCGGAGCGGGACAGCGACATCTACGTAGCCGACACCATCGGCGAGCTCGGCCTGCTCTACAAGCTGGCGCCGGTGGCCTTCATCGGCGGCTCGCTGGTGGAGCGAGGCGGGCAGAACCCGATCGAGGCGGTGCGGCTCGGCGCGGCGGTGCTGGTGGGGCCGCACTGGCAGAACTTCGCCGACACCTACGGCGCGCTCATCGACAGTCGCGGCGCGGTCGTCGTGCACTCCGCGGAGGAGCTCGCCAAGGCGGCGCACAGGCTGCTCTCCGACGAGGCCGAGCTCGCGGGCATGCGCGGCCGGGCCGACGCGGCCCTCGCCGCCATCTCCGGCGCCCTGCCGCGCACCGTCGAGGCCCTGCTGCGCTACCTGCCGAACGAGCGCGAAGGTCTGGCGCGTGCCTCTTGAGGAGCCCTCCTGGTGGTATCGGCCGGGCGGCGGGATGGCCGCGGCGCTCGAGCCTCTCGGTGCGCTCTACGGCTGGGCCGCGAAGGCGCGCTATCTGCGGGCGAGCCCCTATCGCTCCCGCCTGCCCGTGGTGTGCATCGGCAACTTCACCGCCGGCGGCACCGGCAAGACCCCGCTCGCCATCCACCTGGCGCGCCACCTCAAGGCGATAGGCCACGAGCCGGTGGCCCTGACGCGGGGCTACGGCGGGCGGCTCGCCGGGCCCTACTGGGTCGACGCAGGGACGGACAGGGCGAGCGACGTGGGGGACGAGGCGCTGCTGCTGGCCCGCGCCGCGCCCACGCTCGTGGCCCGCGACCGCCGGGCCGGGGCGCGCGCCATCGAGACCGGGCCGCACCCGGTCACTGCCGTCGTGATGGACGACGGGCTGCAGAACCCCACGCTCGCCAAGGACCTCACCCTGGCCGTGGTCGACGGCGGGCGCGGGCTCGGCAACCGGTGCGTGATGCCGGCGGGCCCGCTGCGCGCCCCGCTCGGCTTCCAGCTCGAGCTCACGGACGCCATCGTCGTGGTGACCCCCGCCGCGGACGGCGGGAGCGAGACCGCCGAGTGGCTGCGCCACCGCTTCGCCGGACCGGTGCTGCGCGGGCGCGTGACGCCGGCCGGGGAGACGGGCTGGCTCGAGAGGGCACGCGTGCTGGCTTGGGCGGGCATCGGGGCCCCAGAGCGGTTCTTCGCGTTGCTCGCGGCGCTGGGAGCGGAGGTGGTGGAGCGGGCCGCCTTTCGCGACCACCAGAGGCCGGGCGAGGCCGAGGCGCGGCGCCTGCTCGCCGCCGCCCGAGACAAGGCGGCGATGCTCGTCACCACCGAAAAGGACATGGCGCGGCTGAGGGGCGAGAGCGGGGCTGCGGCCGAGCTGGCGGCCGCCTCGCGCGTGCTGCCGATCGAGCTGGCGCCGGTCGGGGCCGACGCCGAGCGGCTCCATGCGCTGGTGGAGGGCGCCCTTGCGGCGCGGCGCTGATGCGAGCCGCCTCAGCGGCCGCCGAGGAAGCGGGCGATGATGATGACGACGAGCGCGCCGATGGTGGAGATCAGGATCTGCGTGCCATAGGGTATGGCGTCGGTGACGTTAGTGAGGCCGACGGGAAGGGCGAGCAGCTGGTAGCGCACCATCGCCCCGCCGACCAGCGAGCCGATGATGCCCACGAACATGTTGCGGATGAGGCCGCCACCGCCCAGCAGCAGGCTCGCCAGCCAACCGGCGATGAGGCCGTTGACCGCCATGACGATGAGGGGCGTATAGGGCTGGATCTGCTCCAATGTCGGCATAGCGCAGCTCCCCTGGGTGACCCCCGCCGCCGTCCAGGCTACGCTATCGGCCGCGGTCCCGCCGCACAAAACCGGCGGCGGCTCGGTGCCGCCCTGCCCCCGTGGCCGGGCGGTGACACCGACGGAGCCGGCAGCAACGTGGAGGCGAGACGATGCCGTGGCCGGAGCCCGTAACGCTGCGCAATGGGCGCGCCACGCTGGAGCCGCTCGCGCATCGCCACGGCCCAGACCTGGCCGAGGCGGTGAAGGACGGCGAGCTGTGGCGGCTGTGGTATACGACCATCCCCGAGCCGGGACGGATGGGGGCGGAGATCGACCGCCGGCTGGCCCTGCAGGCGGCGGGCTCCATGCTGCCGTTCGCGGTGATCGACAACGCCGCCGGCCAGGCGGTCGGCATGACCACCTACATGAACATCGACGCCGCCAACCGGCGCCTGGAGATCGGCTCCACCTGGTACCGCAGGAGCGCCCAGCGCACCGAGATCAACACGCTGTGCAAGCAGATGCTGCTCAGCCACGCCTTCGAGACGCTGGGCTGCATTGCCGTGGAGTTCCGCACCCACTTCTTCAACCATCAGAGCCGGCGCGGCATCGAGCGGCTCGGGGCCAAGCTCGACGGCATCCTGCGCAGCCACCAGATCGCGCCCAACGGCACGCTGCGCGACACCTGCGTCTACAGCATCATCGCGGCGGAATGGCCGACCGTGAAGGCGCATCTCGCCTGGCAGCTCGCCCGCCCCCGCGAATGATGCCTTTGCCCGCGCCCGGGGCTATAGTCGGGGGAAAACCCGAGCAAGGCGGAGCGAGAGGCATGGCCGGCGACATCGAGGCGATCGAAAAGGTGGTGTGGACCTACCTGGACGGGCTGCACGAGGGCGACACGGCCAAGCTCGCCCGCGTCTTCCACGAAGGCAGCCACCTCTACTGGATGGAGAACGGCACCGTGAGCGACTGGCCGCGGGACAAATGGCTCGAGGCGGTGAGGAGCCGCCCGTCGGCCAAGGCCAGGGGGCTTGCCCGCACCGACCGCATCGTCGCCGTCGACCTGTCGGGCCCCGAGACCGCCTTCGTCAAGGTCGAGTGCTCGATCCATCCCCGCTACTTCACGGACTACCTCACGCTCCTCAAGCTCAAGGACGGCTGGCGCGTGGTGTCGAAGACATTCCGCACTGACGTGCGGGAGTAGGCGCCTTGGCTGCGATCGGCGACAGGTGCGCGCGCACCCAGGTGCTGCTGACGGGCTTCGGGCCGTTCCCGGGCGTGCCCGTCAACGCCACCATGCGGCTGGTGCCGGCGGTGGCGCAGGCGGCGGCCAGGGCGTTTCCCGATGTCCGCGTGGCGAGCGAGATCCTGCCCACGGAGTGGGCGGCGGCGCCGCGGCGGCTCGTGCCGCTGCTCGCCGAGCTGGCGCCCGACCTCGTCCTGCACTTCGGTGTCTCCTCGCGGGCGCGCGGCTTCGAGATCGAGGCACGGGCGCGCAACGCCTGCACGCCGATGCCGGATGCGGCAGGCGCCCTGCCGGGGGCGGCGGTGCACGACGGGGGGGCCGAGCAGCTCGCCGTCAGCCTGCCCGTGCAGCACGTGGTGGCCCGGCTTCGCGGCCGCGGCATGCCGGCATTCGTGTCCCGCGATGCCGGCGGTTACCTCTGCAACGCCACGCTCTACCACTCGCTGGCCGCGGCCCGGCAGGCGCCGGGCCGCCGCGTCGGCTTCGTCCACGTGCCGGCCGCACTGGCGCGGCCGGGCGGGCCCAACCGCGGCCGCGTCGGCGCCTGCCGCCTGAGCTGGGAGCAGGCCGTCGAGGGCGGCCTCGAGGTCCTGGCCGCCTGCCTCGGCCGGCGGCTGCAGGGCAGCGGCACGGCGGCGCGCCGGGCCGCCTGACGGGGCACCGTCCCTACCAGATGAGCGCCGGCAGGGCGGCGACGGGGGCAAAGGGACGCGCAGCGAACAAGGCGCCGAGCGCGCGCTCCTCCAGGCCGCCGGGCAGGTGCACGGCACTGGCGATGAAGAGCGAGCGCAGGCCGGCAGCATGGGCGCCGGCAAGGTCGGTGTCGATGCCGTCGCCGATGGCGAGAATGCGCTCGGCGGCGACCGGCGCCCCCTTGAGGCGGGCGATCTCGGCCAGCGTGCGCCGGTAGATGGGCAGGTGGGGCTTGCCCGCCCAGATCACCTCGCCGCCGCGCTCGGCATAGGCGGCGGCGAGCGCGCCGGCGCAGTAGACCAGCTTGTCGCCGCGCTCCACCACGCGGTCGGGGTTGGCGCAGATCATGGGCAGGCCGCGGGCGAGCAGGCGCTCGAACAGCGGCAGATAGTCCTCCGGCGTCTCCCTGGTGTCGTCCCACAGGCCCGAGCAGACGATGCCCTCGGCCGCCTCGGGCGGGGCCAGGCTGACGTCGAGCCCCTCGAACAGGCCGAGATCGCGCTCGGGGCCGATGTGCAGGAGCGGCCGCCCGCTCCATTCCGCGATCAGGCCGCGCGTGGCGTCGCCCGAGGTGACGCCGGCATCGTAGGCGGCGGGATCGACGCCGAGGCGCGCCATTTGCCCCACCACGGCGGCGAACGGGCGCGGGGCGTTGGAGAGCAGGACGACGATGCCGCCGCGCTCGCGAAACCTCGCGCAGGCCTCGCCGGCGGCCCGGTGGGCGCGGACGCCGTTGTGCATGACTCCCCAGATGTCGACGATCCAGGCATCGCAGGTGGGGGCGAGCGCGGCGACGGAGGCGAGGATGGGGATGGCGGGCTTGGCGGCGGTCATGGCTCCACCTAGGCCAGTTCGCCGGGCAAGGGAAGCGGCCTTTGGCCCCGCCGGTGCCCGGCGGCGCCGCGGCGCAGTGGCTCCGCCGCCGATTTGCGGGTAGCCTGCCGCCATCCCGACCTCGAGAGCGAGACCCATGAGCTACGACCTGATCCTGCGCGGCGGCCGCGTGATCGACCCTTCCCAAAAGATCGACGCGGTGATGGACGTGGGCTTCGCGGCCGGCAAGGTGGCCAAGGTGGCGCCGCGGCTCGAGGGCGACGCCAGGACCGACGTGCGCGACGTGGCGGGCAGGATCGTCACGCCGGGCCTCATCGATCTTCACACCCACGTCTACTGGGGCGGCACCTCGCTCGGCATCGACGCGGAGGAGTTCTGCCGCACCTCGGGCGTGACGACGGCGATCGACACGGGCAGCGCCGGGCCCGGCAACTTCGCCGGCTTCCGCAAGCACGTGATCGAGCCCTCGCAGGTGCGCATCCTGGCCTACCTGCACGTCTCCCATGCCGGCATCTACGCCTTCTCCAACCGCGTGATGGTGGGCGAGAGCGAGGAGCTGCGGCTGATGGACCCGGTGAGCGCGGTGGAGGTCGCCAACGCCAACCGCGACGTGATCGTGGGCATCAAGGTGCGGGTCGGCCGCGGCGCCTCGGGCAACTCCGGCATCGTGCCGCTCGACATCGCGCTGGAGGCCGCCAACGAGGCAGGCGTGCCGCTCATGTGCCATATCGACCACCCGCCGCCCCGCTACGAGGAGGTGCTGGAGCGGCTGCGGCCGGGCGACGTCCTGACCCACGCCTTCCGCCCCTTCCCCAACTCGCCCGCCACCCAGCAGGGCACGGTGAAAAAGGAGGTGCTGGAGGCGCGGCAGCGCGGGGTGCGCTTCGACATCGGCCACGGCAAGGGCTCGTTCGCCTTCAAGACGGCACGCGCGATGCTCGCCAACGGCTTCTACCCTGACACCATCTCCTCGGACGTGCACAAGCTGTGCATCGACGGCCCGGCCTTCGACCAGGTGACGACGCTGTCGAAGTTCCTGTGCCTCGGCATGCCGCTCAACGAGGTGATCGCCGCCACCACGGTCAATGCCGCGCAGGCGCTGCGGCGGCCCGAGCTCGGCAGCCTCAAGCCCGGCAGCGTCGGCGACGCCACCATCCTCACGATCCGCGAGGGCCGCTTCGACTACGTCGACGTGGTGGGCGAGCACCTGGAAGGCGACCGCAAGATCGACGCGGTGGGCGTGGTGCTCGGCGGGCGCTGGTGGCATCCGGCGTAGTCGCATAGCCGCTGGCGCCGGCTTCCTGAATGCCGGCTGAACGTGCTCGCCGGCCGGCGTTCACCCCTGCGCTGAAATTGCGTCACCGTCGCGTCCTCCAATGCGCGCGGATCCCGCTCGTGGAGACGAGCCCTCAAAGGAGCACACCATGAAACTTGTTGCGATCGCGGCCGTCGCTGCCGCTCTCACGTTTGCGCCTGCTGCCTTCGCCCAGCAGGCCGCCCCGACCGTTCCCGCCAACAAGGTCGACTGCGAGAAGGCCAAGATGAAGTGGGACGAGAAGGGCGGCAAGGACGGCAAGGGCGCCTGCGTGGCGGCCACGCCGGGCGCGGCCAAGACGGACGGCACGACGAAGAAGTGATCGCCCGCCGCGAGACACAGGTGTAGGCCAAGACGGGGTGCGGGGCGGCCGGAAACGGCTGCCGGGTGACAGGCGACGGCCCGCACCTGGAGCGCTCGGAGGCTGGACCCGACTTCCCGCCAGCCTCCGGGCGCGTTTCTCGTTCGCCTAGTAGTAGATCGAGCCGGGCGTGCCGCCGCCGGCGGGGATCGAGTCGCCGTTGACCGCGATCGCCTTGGGCGAGGCCAGGAAGGCGACGAGATAGGCGATCTCCTGGGAGGTGATGATGCGGCGCACCAGGTTGCGCCCGGCCATGGCCTTCTCCACCTCGGCCTCGCTCTTGCCCTGCGCCTGGGCCGCGCGCGCGATCACGCCGGGCGTGGCCTCGGTGCGGGTGAGGCCCGGATGCACGCAGATCGCCTGGATGTTGTGCGGCCCGAGCTCGTCGGCGAGGTTCTTGGTCAGCGCCGAGACGCCGACGTTGCGGATGCTGCCGATGGTGGTGCCGGTGGTGCGGGCGCCGAGGCCGGAGATGTTGATGATGCGCCCGCCGCCCTGCCGGATCATGTGCGGGGCCACCTCGCGCGCGGTGCGGATGTAGCCCATCACCTTGACGTTGACGTGGTCCCACAGCTCCTCGGTGGTGAGCTCCGCCAGCGTCGGCGGCTTGGACTGCCCGCTCGGCTTGGCGGCGCAGTTGACGAGGATGTCGATGCGGCCGAAGGCGGCCACCACGTCCGCCACCATGCGCTTCACCTGGGCGTCGTCGCCGGTGTCGGCGACAAACGGGCGCACCTTGCCGTTGGTGTCGCGCGCGAGCTCGGCGGCCGCCTCCTCGAGCGCCGGCCGGTTGCGCGCGACGATGGCCACCTGCGCGCCCTCCCTGGCGAGCTCGCGGGCGATGGCCTTGCCGATGCCGCGATTGCCTCCGGTGACGATGGCGACCTTGCCTGCAAGCTCGAGATCCATGGGGCTCCCCCGGGTGTGGGCTGCGGGCCGCAGCCGGCTGCGCGATGGCCGATAGTCGGAAGGGAGCGGCGGCGATGTCAATCGGCCGGCTTCGGCGGCCGGCCGGGAGGCGGCGTTGACAGCATCGGCCCGGTGGGGCTCAAGTGCCGGTGGGCAGGGAGGAGTGCCCGGCGCGGGCGGCGAGGGCAGCGCCGGCGGCATCGGCAATCGGACAACGGCAGGAGAGAGGGCATGGCTCACAACGCGCCGCGCATCGGCTGGATCGGCGCCGGCCGCATGGGGCTGCCGATGGCGGAGCGGCTGGCGAAGGCCGGCCACGACGTGACGGTGTGGAACCGCACCGCCGCCAAGGCCGAGCCGCTGGCGCGGGCGGGGGCCAAGATCGCCCGCAGCCTGGGCGAGCTTGCCGGCCTCGACGTGGTGTTCTCCATCGTCTCGACAGGCAAGGACCTGGAGGAGGTCTATTTCGGCGAGGGCGGGGTGGCGGCCGGCCAGGGCCGGGTGCCGGCTGTGCTGGTCGACTGCTCCACCATCGGCGTGGAGGAGTCCGCCGCCGTGCGCCGGCGGCTGGCGGCGGCTGGCGCCCAGTACATCGCCGCGCCGGTGAGCGGCAACGCCCGGGTGATCCGGGCGGGGCGGCTGTCGGCGGTGGCTTCGGGGCCGGAGGCGGCCTTCCGCACGGTGGAGCCGCTGATCCGCGCCTTCGCCCCGGCCGGCGTGTCCTATGTCGGCGAGGGCGAGCTCGCCCGCGTGTGCAAGATCGCCCACAACGTCATGCTCGGCGTGGTGATCGAGAACCTGATCGAGATCACGCTGCTCGCCAACAAGATGGGCGTGCCGCGGCACGCCTTCCTCGCCTTCATGAACAACTCGGTGATGGGCTCGACCTTCACCCGCTACAAGTCGCCGGCGCTGGTCAATCTCGACTGGACCACCACCTTCACGCCCGAGCTCCTGCGCAAGGACCTCGATCTCGGCCTGGAGCTGGGGCGCGAGATGGACGTGGCCATGCCGGTGACGGCGGCCGCGCGCGAGGTGCTGCAGGCCCACATCGGCGCCGCGCAGCTGCGCGCCGACCGCGACAAGGTGCTGGCTGCCGACTTCGCCGCCATGGCCGAGACCATGGCGCAGGCCTGCGGCATGAAGCTCGAGGCCGAGAACGTGGCGGTGCCCTCCGGGCTCGAGTGAGGCGGAGGCGCGGGCCGGCGAGGGCCGCGCGCGAGCATGCACGAGCTTGTGATCGTCCTGGTGGTGGCGGCGGGCGGCTATCTCGGCGCGTCGTGGTGGCTGGTGCTCGCCGGCGCGGCCGGGCTCACCATCGATGGGTGGGCGCTGAAGCTGCGGCTGCTGCGCCAGCACCCGAGCGTGCCCTTCTCCGCCAAGATGGCGACCTATTTCGTCACCGGCGTGGTGGCCAACCTGGGGTATGCGGCGCTGGCCTATGTCGCCGGCCGCGTGGTCGCCCGGTGGATGGCCTGAGGGTCGGGCGCGGGGTCCGGCGCGGGGGCGGCGCCTGCGTCAATACCGGTTGGCGATGGGGAGCTCCTCGGCGGGGAACAGGGTGATGACGCGGCAGCCCTTGTCGGTGACCACCACCTCCTCCTCGATGCGCGCGGCCGAGTAGCCGTCGCTGGCCGGGCAGTAGGTCTCGAGCGCGAACACCATGCCCTCCTTGATCTCGGTGGGGTGGTCGAGGGAGACCACGCGCGAGATGATGGGCCGCTCGTGGATGGCGCAGCCGATGCCGTGGCCGAACTGCAGGCCGAAGGCCGCCATCTCGTCGGGGAAGCCGAACTCGGGCGCCTTGGGCCACACCGAGCACACCTTGTCGGTGGTCACGCCCGGCTTGATGAGGGCGATGGCGTTGTCGAGCCACTCGCGCGCCCGCTTGTAGGCGTCGTGCTGGGCGGGCGTGGCGCGGCCGACGTTGAAGGTGCGGTAGTAGCAGGTGCGGTAGCCCATGAACGACTGCAGGATGTCGAAGAAGGCCTGATCGCCGGGGCGCAGCATGCGGTCGGTGAAGTTGTGGGGGTGCGGGTTGCACCGCTCGCCGGAGATGGCGTTGATCGCCTCCACGTCGTCGGAGCCGTGGCGGTAGAGGAACTCGTTGACCTTGGCGACGATGTCGTTCTCGCGCACGCCGGGCTTGAGCTCCTCGTGCACGAGGTGATAGGCGCCGTCGACCATGGCCGCGGCGCGGTTGAGGAGCGCGATCTCGTCGATGTTCTTGATCTCGCGCGCCTCCAGCATGGTCTGCTGGCCGTCGGCGATCTTGAGGCCGGCCTTCTCCAGCTCGAACAGCATGGGCGGCTCGATGATGTCGACGCCGACCGGCATCTTGGCGACACCTGCATCCCGCAGCAGTGCGGCGATCTCCTTGGCGTGACGCTCCATCAGGCCGAAGGAGGGGCTGACCGTGCCGCGCAGGCCGAGCAGGCCGGCCTTGCAGTTCTCGGGCTTGAGCCAGGGGGCGTAGAGGCGATGGTGGACGGCGGCCGAGCCGAAGTCCCACAGGATCGGGTCGGCGCTGCCGCGCGTGAGCAGCGCCCAGCGGCAGATCTTGTCGCGCTCCCACTCGCCGATCTTGGTGGAGGTGAGGTAGCGGATGTTGTTGACGTCCATGACCAGGAGGGCGCCGAGCTCGGACCTCTCCAGCGCCTGGCGGGCGCGGCCCAGGCGGTAGCGGTGCAGGCGCCGGTAGTCGACGCGCTCCTCGAAGTCGACGCCCATGGTGCCGAGCGCCGGCAGCGCCCGGTCCCAGCGGTAGCGCGGCTCGATGTCCTCGGCGCGGACGACGGTGGGCTCGATGGGCTTCTGCATGGGTGGACCTCCCTGGCGCGGCTGCCGGCTTGGGCGGCAGTGTCGGACCGCTGACGGCTTCTTGCAAGCCCACTTGATCTGCGGCGCCGAGTGCCGGACTGTGCCGCCAGCAACGGACGAGGAGGACGGCACATGGCGGGAAGGCGGGTTGCGGCGATCACGGGCGGCGCGAGCGGGATCGGCGAGGCGACGGCGCGCAGGCTCGCCCGCGACGGGGCGGCGGTCGCCGTGCTCGACGTCAACCGCGCGGGCGGGGAGGCAGTGGCCCAGGCGATCGGCGGGCGCTTCTATGCCTGCGACGTGGCCGATGCGGCGGCGGTGGAGGCCGCGGCCGGGCAGGTGGAGCGCGACCTGGGGCCCGCGGACGTCCTGGTCACCTCGGCCGGGCTCATCCCCAACGCCGAGTCGATCATGGACATGGACATGGCCGCGCACGAGCGCATGTGGGCGGTCAACTACAACGGCACCATCCATGCCTGCCGCGCCTTCGCCCGCCACATGATCCCGAGGAAGCGCGGGGCCATCGTCACGCTGGGCTCGATCAACAGCCGCATGCCGCTGCCGCTGCCCGCCTACAACCCGGGCAAGGCGGCGATCGAGCGGCTCACGCAGCTGCTGGCCGTCGAGCTCGGCCGGCACGGCATCCGCGTGAACTCGGTGGGGCCCACCTACGTGATGACGCCGCCGCTCAGGGCCAAGGTGGAGGCGGGCCAGCGCGACATGGGCAAGATCATGGGCGTGCATGCGCTGGCGCGCCTGCCCGAGCCCGCCGACATCGCCGATGCCATCGCCTTCCTGGCGTCCGAGGAGGCCAAGGCCATCACCGGCATACTGCTGCCGGTGGACGCCGGCTGGCTGGCGGCGGTGAGCTACCGCACCTATGCCGGCGGCGTGCCGTGGAAGGAGTGACGCACGGCACGGGGCGGGCGCCGCCCGGCTACCTCCAGCCGCGCGCGGACAGCTCGGCCTCGAGCTCGGCGCGGGCGGCCTCCAGGCGAGCGGGATCGGTGGAGCGCAGCACCAGCTGCGTGCCGGGCTTGCCGTCCTTCTGGAACGGGTAGCTGCCCATCGGCACGTCGGGGTAGCGCTTCTGCAGTGCCGCGAACATATCGGCGATCTCGCCCTCGGGCCGGTGCAGGTCGAGGGCGAAGGACTCCATCCGCTTGCCGGTCTTGAGGAACCTGGTGGCCGCCTCCAGCATCACCTGCATGATGGCGGGGATGCCGGCCATGACGATGACGTTGCCCAGCATGAAGCCCGGCGCGATCGAGATGCGGTTCTCGACCAGCTCGGCGCCGAAGGGGATGCGCGCCATGCGCATGCGTGCCGGCGTGAGCTCCACGCCGCGGCGCTGGAAGTGCTCGCGCATGGGGCCGAGCGCACGCTCGTCGACGTCGATGCCGACGCCGAACGCCTTGGCCACCGCGTCCGCCGTGATGTCGTCGTGGGTGGGGCCGATGCCGCCGGTGGTGAAGACGTAGTCGTAGCGCCGCCGCAGGGCATTGACGGCATCGACGATCTCCGCCTCCTCGTCGGGGACGATGCGCACCTCCCGCAGCTGGATGCCGATGGCGGTGAGGTGGTCGGCGACGAAGCCGATGTTGCGGTCCTTGGTGCGGCCGGACAGGATCTCGTCGCCGATGACGATGAGGGCGGCGGTGACGATGTCCTGGCCGGAGCCGGACGGCGACGCTTGGCTCATGCTCCCGTTCTCCTTCCCTCGCGGGCGGCGGCGCCCTCGCGCTCGGCCAGAATCCTGCCGTAGAGCTCGATCATCTGCCGCGTGACGGCGGCCTGCGTGTAGCCATTCTGGTAATCCGCCCGGCCGCCCTCGATCAAGCGGGCGCGCAGGGCGGCGTCGCTCGCCACGCGCCTGACGGCTGCCGCCAACGCCGCGACGTCGTCGACGGGCACGAGCAGGCCGTTGCGGCCGTCGGCGATGAGCGCCGCCGGCCCCTGGCTCGCGGCCGCCACCAGCGGCGTGCCGGCGGCCCACGCCTCCAGCATGACGGTGCCGAAGGGCTCCCAGCGCGAGGGCAGCACGCACACATCGGCTGCAGCCAGCAGCGCGCCGCGGTCGGTGCGCCAGCCGAGGAAGCGCGTGCGCGGGGCGGCGCCGAGGCGGTCGGCGAGCGCCTTGAGCTCGCCCTCGAGGGGGCCGTCGCCGGCGATCCAGGCCACGCATTGCGGCAGCTCGACCAGGGCGCGCAGCAGGACGTCGAGGCCCTTCTTGGGATGCAGCCGCGACAGGGCGAGCAGCACGACGGCATCGGCGGGGGTGGCGAGCGCGGCGCGGTCGACGGGCGGAGCGGGCTCCAGCGTGGGGAAGGTCGGAACGTAGTGGGCGCGCGCGGCCGGCACGCCCCGGGCGACCATGTGGGCGACGATGTCGGGCGTGACGCCCACGAAGTGCGAGCAGCGGGCGAACCGGGCGGGGTCGTAGTAGCCGCCGAACCAGCCGATCACGGGCACCTCGAGCCGCGGCACGAGGCTGGCGGCGCGCCGCATCCAGCAGTGCACGAGCTGCGGGCGCCAGGTGGCGATGAGGCCGGCGAGCCGGCGCCGGCGCACCAGCCCGAGCGGAGCATCGAGCACCTCGGGCGCAACCGCCACGCCGGCGCGCCCGAGGCGCGCGCAGTGGATGGAGGCGCGCGGGACGACGGCCATCTGCTCGAGGCCGGCGGCGTGCAGGCTCGCCATCATGTCGGCGGAGTAGGTCTCGGCGCCGCCGTTGGCCCGGCTCGCCATGACGTGCAGGATGCGCATGCCGTCTCGTTCCGGTCGCAGCCGGTGCTGCCCCCAAAAAGGCGTCCGTGCCGGATGCGACGGCCGGAGCTTAGCATCGGGGGCTGGGCAGGCGAGGGCGCGCAGGCTGCGGCGAGAGGGCGCTGGCCCTAGGTCATCTCCGCCACATAGCACAGCTGCGAGGGCAGGCACTCGGCCACGCGCCACTCGACGGGACGGCCGTCGAGCGCCCTCACCACACGGTCGAGCACGAGCATGGGCCTGCCCACAGGCACGCCGAGCTCCTCGCAGGCGGCCTCCGTGGCCGGGCGTATCGAGATGCGCTCCTGAGCCCGGCCGAGCAGCAGGCCTTCCTGCTGGGCGAGGGACGCTATGTGCTGTTGGGCGGGGTCGGCGCCCTTGGCGAGGCGGGGGAACAGCGCCGCCGGCACGACCACCCGCTCGACCATGAACAGGGTGCCGTCGACCGAGCAGATGCGCCGGAAGCGATAAATGCGCGCGTCCGCATCCAAGCCGAGGCGCTCGCGCTCATCCTCATCGGCCGGGGCTTCGCGGGGCGGCGTGGCGCTGATGCTCGCCGCGATCGGCTTGCCTTCGGGGCTGCAGAGGTGGGTGAAGCGCGAGGCGATGTCCTGGGACTCGAAATCGGTGACGAAGGTGCCGCGGCCCTGCTTGCGGATCACCACGCGCTCGCGCTCCAGAAGATCGAGCGCCTTGCGCACGGTGCCGACGCTCACGCCGAACTCGCGGGCCAGGTCGGCTTCGTTGGGCAGCGCATGGCCGGGGCGCCAATCCCGGCCTGAAATTCTTTCGGCGAGCGCGTCCCGCAACTGCTGATATATCGGCTTGGTCGCAAATTTGTTGGAAGCCATCGGCATGTGCCTACTCGTTATTGCTACTGGTACTTACCATGGCCTGACCACAAATCGGTAAGGCCGTCTGTTGCAAGCCAACGCTCTCAGGCGAATAGGCGGTGGAGGCGATCTCGAATGGTGCCGTAGCACTCGCAGACGGCCTCCTCCAGGCCCGGCCTGTCGCAGATGGTGAGCGCGCCGCGCCGATAGGCGATGAGCCCTGCCTTCTGCAGCGCCGCTGCGGCCAGGGTCACGCTGCTGCGGTTGGCGCCGAGATGGCCGGCGGCGAACTCGTGCGTGAAGCGCAAGGTGTCGCTGGCCGAGCGGTCGCGGATGGTGAGCAGCCAGCGGCACAGGCGCTCCTCGACCGAATGCCTGGCAGCACAGACCGCCGACTGCTGCATCTGGAACAGCATGTTCTCGAAGTGGCGGACCATGACGGCACGCACACACGCACTGCGCTCGAACTCGTTTCGCACCAGGCGCATCGGCGTGCGCTCGGCGGTGCCGCCGACGAGCGCCACCACGCGCGCCGCGACCTCGCCGCTGCCGACTCCTGCGAGGAGCCCGTGGGCCGCCTCGCGGCCGATCACGTTGACCTCCAGCGTGGAGCCGTCGGAGAGCGTCGCCACCGTCGCGAGCACGCAGCTGACCGGGAAAACGGCGTGGCGCATGCGATCCCCTGCGTTGCACAGGACCGTGCCGGCCTCGATATGAACGGTTTTGGCGTGGAGGCGGAAATCGCTCCCGCCGTTCTCCGCGATTGCATTGAACAGTAAATTGCATCCGGAGCGGGCCGAAATAGGCGCCATCGGCGCAGCCCTACTCTGCGTTCATATCCCTACAAATAATAGCACATACCCGAGCGTGCCTCGGGGAGGGTCGGCGGCTATGCGCCATCACAATGCGGTGAACCGGCGGCAAGGAGGAGGGATGGGGCTCGGGCCGCGACATTCGCGCGCCAGGGCCCGACCGCCTTGCCACCCGCCTGGGCCGGCCCTATTGCAGGATGCCGCGCCGCCGGCTGGCCCCCCAGCATGGGACCGGCGGGCACGCGGCGGCCGCCGGCCGGTGGCCAAGACGAATGACGGCAGACGATGCTCCTTTGGCTCATGTTCGCGCTCCTGACGGCCGCGGTGCTGGCGGCGATGCTGGCGCCGCTCGCGCGGCCACACCGCGTGCGGGCGCGGGAAGCCGGAGCCCTCGCCGTGTACCGCCACCAGCTCGAGGAGATCGAGGCCGAGCGGGCGCGCGGCCTCCTAGACCATGCTGAGGCCGAGGCGGCCAAGCTCGAGGTCTCCCGCCGCCTCCTCGCAAGTGCGCCGCCCGAGGGCGACGGCGCCCGTTCCGGCGTGCAGAGTGAAGGGCGGCCGGCGCGGACGCCGGTGGCACTTGCCGTCGCCGTCGCCGTTCCGCTCGCCACGCTCGCCCTCTATCTCGGCCAAGGCTCGCCCGGCCTGCCCGACGCGCCGGCCGCCGTCCGCGCCCAGGTGCCGCCGGAGCAGGCCGGCATCGGCGAGCTCGTCGCGCGCGTGGAGGCGCAACTGCGGCGGCACCCCGAGGACGGCGAGGGCTGGGAGGTGATCGCGCCCGTCTACTACAAGCTCGGCCGCTTCCAGGATGCGGCCAGGGCTTACCGGCGCGCCGCCGAGATCAAGGGCGAGAGCGTAGCCCGCCTGGCGGGCTTCGCCGAGTCCTCGGTGTTCGCGGCCGACGGCATCGTCACCGAGGAGGCGCGGCGGGCCTACGAGCGCATCCTCGAGATCGAGCCGGGCCGGGTCGAGCCGCGCTTCTGGCTGGCGCTCGCCAAGGAGCAGGACGGCAGGCTGACCGAGGCGCTGGCCGACTACCAGGCGCTGCTGGGGCAGGCGCCGGCGGATGCGCCCTGGCGCGCCGCGGTCGAGAACCGCATCGCCGACGTCGGCCGGCGGCTCGGCGCCCCGGCGGCACGCGAGAGCCGGGGTCCCACGGCCGCCGACGTGGCGGCGGCGGAGAAGCTCTCGCCCGAGGAGCGCGCGCGCATGATCGGGCAGATGGTGGAGGGGCTGGCCGAGCGCCTGAAGCGCGACGGCCGCGACCTCGCCGGCTGGCAGCGACTCGTCAACGCCTACGTCGTGCTGGGCCGCACGGAGGCGGCGCGTGCGGCGCTGGCCGAGGCGCGCCGGCAGCTCGCGGGGAACGACAAGGCGCTGGCCGAGCTGGCCGCCCTCGCCAAGGCCCTGGGGCTCGGCTCATGAGCCGCCGGCAGCGCCGCGCCGCACTTATCGTCGCCGGGGTGGCCGTGCTGTGCTCCGCCGCGCTGCTCGTCGCCTTCGCCCTGCGGGATACCATCGTGTTCTTCCATACGCCCAAGGAGGTCATGGAGAAGGCCATCCCGCCGGGCAAGCGCATCCGCCTCGGGGGCCTGGTGGCGGCGGGCAGCGTCAGGCGCGGGGAGGGCCTCACCGTCGAGTTCGCCGTGACCGACACGGCGAGCACCATCCCGGTGCGCTACACCGGCATCCTGCCCGACCTCTTCCGCGAGGGGCAGGGCGTGGTGACGGAGGGCGTGCTCGACGCCTCGGGCCGCTTCCTGGCCGACACCGTGCTCGCCAAGCACGACGAGACCTACATGCCGCCCGAAGTGGCCAAGGCGCTCAAGGAGCAGGGCGTGTGGAAGCAGCCCGGGGAGGGCGGACGGGCCAGATGATCACCGAGCTCGGCCATTTCGCCCTGATCCTGGCACTGGCCGTGGCGCTGGTGCAGGCGGCCCTGCCGGCCTGGGGCGCGCGCGTGGGCGATGCCCGGCTGATGGCGGTGGCCGAGCCCGCCGCGCTGGCCCAGCTCGGCCTCGTGGCGCTGGCCTTCCTCGCTCTCACCCGCGCCTACCTGGTGTCGGACTTCTCGGTGGAGTCGGTGTGGGCCAACTCGCACTCGGCCAAGCCGCTCCTCTACAAGATCTCGGGCGTGTGGGGAAACCACGAAGGCTCGATGCTGCTGTGGGTGCTGATCCTCGCCCTGTTCGGCGCCGCCGTGGCCGTGCTCGGCACCAACCTGCCCCCTACGCTGCGCGCCAACGCGCTCGCGGTGCAGGCCGGGATCGCCGTCGCCTTCCTGCTCTTCATCGTGCTCGCCTCCAACCCCTTCACGCGCATCCCCGTGCAGCCGGAAGGGCGCGGCCTCAACCCGATCCTGCAGGACCCGGCGCTGGCCTTCCACCCGCCCTTTCTCTATGCCGGCTATGTCGGCCTCTCGATGGCCTTCTCGTTCGCAGTGGCGGCCCTGCTCGAGGGACGCACCGACGCGGCCTGGGCGCGCTGGGTGCGGCCGTGGACGCTCGCCGCCTGGATGTGCCTGACGCTCGGCATCGCTCTGGGCTCGTGGTGGGCCTACTACGAGCTGGGCTGGGGCGGCTGGTGGTTCTGGGACCCGGTGGAGAACGCCTCCTTCATGCCCTGGCTCGCCGCCACCGCGCTGCTGCACTCCGCGCTCGTCATGGAGAAGCGCGAGGCGCTCAAGGTGTGGACCATCCTGCTCGCCATCCTCGCCTTCTCGCTCTCACTGCTCGGCACGTTTCTGGTGCGCTCGGGCGTGCTCACCTCCGTGCACGCCTTCGCCGTCGACCCGCGCCGCGGCATCTTCATCCTGGCCATTCTCGCCGTGCTGATCGGCGGGGCGCTCGCGCTCTATGCCTGGCGCGCGCCGCGCCTGCAGCCGGGCGGCCTGTTCGCGCCCATCAGCCGCGAGGGCGCGCTGGTGCTCAACAACGTGCTGATCACCACGGGCTGCGCCACCGTGCTCATCGGTACGCTCTACCCGCTGGCGCTGGAGACGCTGACCGGGGCCAAGATCTCGGTCGGCCCGCCCTACTTCAACCTGACCTTCGTGCCGCTGATGCTGCCGCTCCTGCTGGCGGTGCCGGTGGGGCCGCTGCTAGCCTGGAAGCGCGGCGACCTGCCCGGTGCGCTGCAGCGGCTGTGGGCCGCGGGGCTCGCCGCGCTGGTCGCCACGGTCGCCGCCTACGCCGCGGTGCGGCGCGGGCCGTGGCTGGCGCCGTTCGGCATCGGGCTCGGGGTGTGGCTGGTGGCCGGCGCGGCAGTGGAGTGGACAACACGCGTCAAGCTGCTCTCCGCGAGCGGGGCAGAGGCGATGCGCCGGGCCCGCAACCTGCCCCGCTCGGCCTACGGGACGGCACTGGCGCACGCCGGCATGGGACTCACCGTGATCGGCATCGTCGCCACCTCGGCATGGCAGAGCGAGCAGGTGGCGGCCATGAAGGTGGGCGACCGCATCGAGCTGGCGGGCTATGAGCTCACCTTCCGCGGGGTCGCCCCCGCGCGCGGACCCAACTACCAGGAGCAGGTGGGCCTGCTCGCCGTGACGCGCGGCGGCGCGCCGGTGGCCGAGCTCGCCCCTGCCAAGCGGCTCTACGATGCGCCGCGCCAGTCGACGACCGAGGCCGCCATCCACGTCTCCGCGGCGGGCGATCTCTATGCCGTGCTGGGCGACGAGACCCGGGACGGGGCCTTCGTGGTGCGCGCCTACTTCAATCCGCTGGTGCGGCTGATCTGGATCGGCGCGCTGGTGATGGCGCTGGGTGCCGCCCTCTCCCTCTCCGACCGTCGCCTGCGCATCGGCGTGCCCCGCCGGGCGCGTCGCGCCTCGGCGGTGCCGGCGCAGTGAGGGGGCCCCATGCCGCGCCTGCCGCGAGCGCTGCGATGGGCCGCCCTGGCGGCCGCGCTGGCGTGCGCCAGCGGCCCGGCGGGCGGCGTGGAGCCGGGCGAGATGCTGGCCGACCCTGCGCTCGAGGCGCGCGCGCGCAGGATCAGCCAGGAGCTGCGCTGCCTCGTGTGCCAGAACCAGTCGATCGACGATTCCAACGCCGAGCTCGCACGCGACCTGCGCCTGCTCGTGCGCGAGCGGCTGGCGGCGGGCGACAGCGACGCGGCGGTGCTGGCCTTCGTCGAGGCGCGCTACGGCGAGTTCGTGCTGCTGCGCCCGCGCCTGTCGCCCTACACGATCGCCCTGTGGGGGGCGCCGCTGGCGATGATCCTGGGGGCCGTGGTCTATCTCGTGCGCCGCGTCCGCCGGGCCGCGCCGGCAGGGGCGGGGCAGGCCGCGCCGCTGTCGCCCGCCGAGCGGCGCCGGCTCGAGGAGCTGCTGCGCCGCGAGGAGCCGTGAGCCCGCCCGTCAGGCGCCGGCGCGGACCCGCGCGCGCCGCTCCTCCCACAAGCCCACCAGCGCCGTGACGGCCATGAAGATCACGGCCGCGCCGAACACCCAGCGCGGCTGGCCGTGGTCCATGAGCCAGCCGAACAGGATGGGGCCGACGATGCCGCCGATGTTGAAGCCGGTGGAGACGATGCCGAACACGCTGCCGGCGGCGCCGGCCGGCGCCGCCTTGCGCACCAGCATGTCGCGCGCGGGCTGCACCATGCCGAAAATGACGCCGGCGGCGCCCATGGCCGCCACCAGCGCCACCACCGGCAGGGTGAGCAGGGCAACGGGGAGCATGATGGCCCCGGCGGTGGCGAACCCCAGCGCAGCCACATGGCCGTGGCGGCCGGTGCGGTCGGCGACCCAGCCGCCGAGCAGCACGCCGACGGCAGAGCCGGCGAGATAGGCGGTGAGCGCGGCGTTGGCGCCGGTGAAGGAGGCGCCGTGGGTGGCGATGAGGGCCGCCACCGAGAAGCTGTAGATGGCGCTGTTGGAGAGCGCGAGCAGGGTGAAGAAGCCGGTCATGGCCAGCACCGCCGGCGTGAGCACGCCGCCGAGGCGGCCGCCGGCAGCGGCGCCCGCGGAGCGGCTCGCCCGCACGCGCGGCGGCCGCGGCGGCTGGCGCGGCATCAGCACCAGCATCAGCGCCACGGCGGGGCCGAACAGGCCTGCGCACACGAGCGCCGTCTCGAGCCCGCCGCCGGCGGCGAGCGCGAGCAGGACGACAGGGGCGATGGCGCCGCCCAGGAAGCCGGCGAAGGTGTGGACGGAGAAAGCGCGGCCCACCCGGCCCTTGGAGATGCGGTCGGCCAGCATGGCGTAGTCGGCGGGGTGATAGACGCAGTTGGCAAGCCCCGCGAGCACGGCCGCCACCAGCAGCCAGGAATAGGTCCCTACCACGCTGAGCGAAAGGAAGGCGAAGCCGCCGAGCAGGAGGCCCGCGATCAGGATCGGGCGGGGCCCCAGGCGGTCGACGACGAAGCCGGTGGGCGCCTGGGTGAGGCCGGTGACGACGTTGAAGGCGGTGATGGCGAGCCCCAGGTCGAGGAAGCTCACGCCCAGCCGCTCCTTGAGCAGCGGCAGCAGCACCGGCAGCACCATGATGTAGAAGTGGCTGACGAGGTGGGCCGCGGAAACCGCCAGCAGCGTGTGCATCTCGCCCGCGGGGGCGGCGGCACGGGGCAGGCTCTGGGTGGTATCGGCCATGGGACCCGACACTCGTTGACGCCGGTGGTCACCTAACACAATACCCGGCACGGCGATATGAGATTAGGGGCGGGCTGGGGCGAGCGCGGCGCCGAGCTCTCCAGTCTAGTCGACGATCGGAACCGGGCGGTCGACCACGATCTCCTGGGGGCTCATGCGGCAGCGCAGGGCGATGGCCTCCACGCCCGCGGCGCGCGCCAGGTCGAAGGCCTCGCCGTAGGCGGGGTCGACATCGCGCGCGAGGGCGAGCCGGCGCGCGTCCTGGCGCTGGATGAGGAACACCATCACGGCGCGATGACCGGCGCGCACCATGGCGGCGAGCTCGGCGAGGTGCTTGGTGCCGCGCGCGGTGACCGAATCGGGGAACTCGGCGAGGCCGTGCCGGCGCGAGAGGTGCACGTTCTTGATCTCGACGTAGCACAGCCCCTTCCGGGCGCACTCGAGCAGCAGGTCGATGCGGCTGTTGCGCCCGTACACGACCTCGCGCCTGAGCCCGGGATAGTCGGCGAGCGCCTTCACGCGCCCGGCGGCCACGGCCTCGGCGACGAGCTTGTTGGGATGGCCGGTATTGATGCCGACGAGCGTGGGGCCGCGGCCGAGGTCTGCCTCCACCAGCTCCCAGGTGTGGCGGTACTTGCGCGTCGGGCTGTCGCTCTCCGACAGCCACACCACGGTGCCGGGCGCAGTAAGGCCCATCATCGAGCCGGTGTTGGGGCAGGTGGCGGTGACGACGCGGCCGTCGTCGAGGCGCACGTCGGCGAGGAAGCGCTTGTAGCGCTCAATGAGCGTGCCGCGCAGCAGCGGACAGGGCAGGCGCATGGTGCGGCACCGTAGGCCGGCCGGCACGGCTGCGGCAAGGCTTGCGCAAAAGACGGGACGCCCCCGCCTCGGGGGCGGGGGCGTCGTGAAAGCCGGTGGGGTCGCAAAGACCGCGGCGACGGGCCGTCAGCCGACCTGGGTCCAGGTGCCGTCGGGATTGCGGCAGGCGGTGCCGCGCATGGCCTGCGGGCGGCCGTCGATGTAGATGCGGTGCACGAAGTCGCGGCAGTCGCGGCCGCCGCGCTTGTAGGGCGCCTGGGGTATGACCTCGCCGTAGCGGCCGTTGTCGGGATTGCGCCAGCGGCGCGGCTGGCCGCTCTGCCCGCGCTCCCAGGCATCGAACTCGGCCTCGCGGGCAAGCTCGCGGTCGCGGGCGTCGAGCGAGCGGCCGATCTCGTTGCCGACGATGCCGCCGACAACGGCGCCCGCCAGCGTGGCGGCGACGCGGCCGCCGCCGCTGCCGAACTGGTTGCCGATGATGCCACCCGCCACCGCGCCGACCACGGTGCCGGTGTCCTCCTTCTTGACGTCGGGGCCGCAGGCGGCGAGAGCGAGCGTCGCGGCAAGCGCGACCGTCAGCGAACCGGCCATCATGGCATTCTCCCGTCTTCCGCGCTTCCGGACGGTGGCGGCCACCGAAGGGACGCGCAGCACCCGCACCCTCCCTCGGACCCGGAATCCTCAGGCCGATTCGGGCGAAAGTGCGGCCTTTCCCTCGCCTGCCGTCTTAGCTCCCGGGCACCGGCCGGGTCAAGTGGCGAGGGGCAGGGTGAGCCTGGCCGAAAGCCCGCCGATGTCGGAGCGGGCGAGCTCGAGCCTGCCGTTGTAGGAGTGGGCGAGGTCGGCGACGATGGAGTGGCCGAGGCCCGAGCCAGGCTTGGTCTCGTCGAGGCGGCGGCCGCGGACGATGGGATCGCTCATCTGCTCGGAGGTGAGGCCGGGGCCGTCGTCGTCGATGCGGATCTCCAGCCAGCGGCCGGTGCCGTTGCCGGCCGAGGGCGGCAGCGGCGTGGCGGCCAGCACCACCCTGGAGCGGGCCCACTTGGAGGCGTTGTCGAGCAGGTTGCCGAGCATCTCCTCGAGGTCGTGCCGCTCGCCCTGGAAGCGGGTGCCCGGCGGACAGTCGGTGAAGAAGGACAGATTCTTGTCGCGGTAGATGCGCTCGAGCGCGCGGATGATGGAATCGCTCACCGGGCGCACCTCGGTGACGCGGCCGATGACGCCGATGCGCGCGGCCATGCGCGCGCGCTCGAGGTAGTGGTTGACCTGGCTCGCCATGATCTCGGCCTGCTCGGCGACCTTGCGGGCGAGCGGGCTGCCGTCCTCGCGGGCCTCGTTGGTGATCACGGCGAGCGGCGTCTTGAGCGCATGCGCCAGGTTGCCGACGTGGGTGCGGGCGCGCTCGACGATGTCCTGGTTGGACTGGAGCAGCGCGTTGAGCTCGTGCTGCAGCGGCTCGATCTCCTTGGGCAGCGCCACCTCGAGACGGCTGGCCTGGCCGGAGCGGATGGCGGCCAGCCCCTGCTCGACCTTGGTGAGGGGAAAGAGGCCGAAGCGCACCTGGAACAGGGTGGCGGCGAGCAGGCCGACGCCGGCCAGCGTCAGCGCCAGGGCGAGGCGGGCGCGGAAGGCGCCGAGGCTCGTCTCCGGCTCCACCAGCGTGCCGGCCACGGCCACCGAGTAGCGCTGCGCCCGCTTGCCCTCGCCGAACACGTAGATGGTCTCGGCCACGCGCAGGCGCTGGTCGAGGGGGCCGTCGAGGCTGGCGAGCCGCACCTCGCGCTCGTTGGGCTCGATCTTGTGCTCGCTGGGGAGCGGGATGGCGAGGCCGGCGAGCGAGCGCGAGGCCAGCCGCCGGCCGGGCTTGCCGTCGAGCGGCGTCACCTGCCAGTACCAGCCCGAGTGGGTGACCTCGAACAGCGGCTCGCCCACGTCCTTGGGCTCGCCCGGCTCCTGGTCGCCGTGGTCGATGATGTCGGACAGCACGACCGTGAGCAGCACCGACAGGCGCCGGTCGAAGCTGGTCGACACCTCCTGGGCGTAGAGCGAGTAGATGATCGCGCCCGCGACCGGCAGCACCAGCAGGGTCCAGGCCGCCGCGGTGACGAACAGCCGGAAGGCGAGCGAGTTAGTTGTCATCGGCCTCCTGCGACAGGCGATAGCCGAGGCCGCGGATGGTCTTGATCATGTCGGGCGGGATCTTCTTGCGCAGGCGGCCGATGAACACCTCGATGGTGTTGCTGTCGCGGTCGAAGTCCTGCTCGTAGAGGTGCTCGACGAGCTCGGTGCGCGACACCACCCGCTCGTTGTGGTGCATGAGGTAGGCGAGCAGGCGGTACTCGTGCGAGGTGAGCTTGACCGGCTGGCCGTTCAAGGTGACGCGCGCGGTCTTGGTGTCGAGCCGCAGGGGGCCGCACTCGAGGTCGCTCTTGGCGTGGCCGCTGGCGCGCCGCACCTGGGCGCGGATGCGCGCCAGGAGCTCCTCCATGTGGAAGGGCTTGGCGACGTAGTCGTCGGCGCCGGCGTCGATGCCCGCCACCTTGTCGCTCCAGCGGTCGCGGGCGGTGAGGATGATGACCGGCATCTTGCGCTCGGCGCGGCGCCACTGCTCGAGCACGCTGATGCCGTCCATCTTGGGCAGCCCGGTGTCGAGGATGACGACGTCGTAGGGCTCCGTCTCGCCGAGGAAGTAGCCTTCCTCGCCGTCGAAGGCGCTGTCGACGGCGTAGCCCGCATCGGTGAGGGCCGACACCAGCTGGCGGTTCAAATCGCGATCATCCTCCACGACCAGGACACGCACGGCTCCTCTCCCTTCTCCCTGCCCGCTGCGACGCGGCAGCGGCCGCCCCGCGAGCCCCGCGGCCGGTGCTGACCGACACCTGATTATATAGGCACGAGCCCGGTCCGGGCTAGGCGCCCCCGGGGCGGGCGGCGGCGGCCCTGGAGCCCGCAGGCGCCGCCTCGAGGCTCCGGGACGGCAGTGGCGGCCTCACACGGTGGCGGCGGCGGGGGCGCCGCGGCCGGCCACGGCGCTCAGCTGGTAGACGCGGACGGCGAGCGCGCTCTGCGGCGCGCCGAAATCGGCGGTCTGCTGGGCTGCCGTGTAGGCGACGGCGGGGGAGGAGGCGGCGAGGGTGCGCACCACGGCGGCGCCGTCGAGGATGTCGACCTCGTAGGCCTCGAGGTCCTCCGCGAGCGGCACCTCCACCCCCTCCCAGCTGTCGCCGCCGATGCGCGTGCGCCGCACCCAGGAGATGGCGAGATCGCCGGCGGGGGAGCGCACGCCCCGCACGTGCACCGGGCTCAGCGGCTCGAGCGCGCGGCCGGTGAAGGCGTGGGTGAGGGCGACGTAGGAAGGATCGCCGAGGTCGCGGCTGGCGGGGCCGCAGCGCCAGGCGTAGGCGAGCCCGATCTCGTCGGGCCCCATGTCGACCGGGGTGAGCGCCGCGTCGACGAGGATGAAGCGGGCGCCGGCGGGAAGGGGCGCGCGCATGGCCGCCTCGGTGCCGGCCTGGCCGCGCAGGAGCGCAGAGAGCTCGTAGGTGCGCGTGTCGACCAGCACCGCCGTCCGGAACTGCAGCACCTCCCACTCGCCGTCCGGGTTGCGGACGGCGGCGAGGTTGGCGCCGGCGAGAAGTGCCAGCTCGGTGGCGGAGGAGAGCTCGCCCCGGTCGAGCCGCACGCGCACGCGGCTGGCGCGGTCGTAGCGGGAGACGGCGCCGGCAGGCAGAGGATCGAGGGTGATGCCGGTGACCGCGGGCGCGGTGACCAGCGCCTTGAGCAGGAAGTTGGAGGTCTCCGGCGAGCGGTAGAAGGCGACGGCGCCGGGCCAGGGGCTCTGGGCGGCGGCGACGTAGCCCGCGTGGGCAGCCTCGTCGCCGCGCAGCAGCGGCATGTCGAGGAAGAGCACGAGCGGCTGGCCGACGCCGACCGGCGGGCCGCCGCCGGCAGCGGGCCGCACCGCCGGCACGGCGCCGGCATAGACGTCGGGGTCGATGCCGCGCGCCTCCACGTCGCGGGCGCCGTGCTCGCCGATCTCGGTGATGCGCAGGGTGCGCGTGCGGCCGCCGGAGGAGAGCGACACGAGATCGCCCGGCTCGAGCGCGAGCCGCGAGGGGGGCAGCGCGAAGGCGGCCCGCTCGCGCGCGGCCCACGCCTCGAACAGCCACACCTCCGCGATCTGCGCCGCCTGCTCGGGCTCGAGCACCAGCGGCACGTCGGCGACGGCCACGCGGCCGCTGGCGCCGACGAGGCGGCGCGCCTCCTCCACCGCCTGCGCATAGCCGCCGGCGGCCGAGATGAAGGTGAGCTTGGCGGCGGCGGGAAGGTCGGTCTCCTGCGTGCGGGTGAGGCGGACGAGGGCCTCGCCCGGCCGCCGCTCGACCAGCGCCTCGGGCGACAGGGCGGCGCGCACGGGCTCCTCGCCGCGATGGCTGAAGACCATCACGCCCTCGCTCTCGCGCGCGTCGACGAAGAAGGCGAGCTCGAGGGGCTGCAGGGCCTCGCGCGCCGACAGCACGCGGTCGATGACGCAGCCCGTGAGCGAGCCGGAAAGCGCGCCGGTGGAGAAGGCGAAGAAGCCGTAGTCGGCGAGGATGGCGGCGATGGTGGCCGCCAGCGGCGCGCTGGCGAGGCGACCCGTGAGCCAATGGCCGAGGCGCCAGTTGGGGCCGTCGCCCCAGGTGGCGGTGTCGTCGGGGAAGGCGGGGTAGGGGCGCGCGTCCCAGCAGTAGACGTGGAGGCGGGCGAGATCGACCATGCGCCCGCCGTAGACGCTGGAGAGGGGGTTGGCGCCGGCGACGTAGTCGGGGTCGGCGGGGTCGAAGGCCTGGTGGAACGCCTGCAGGTAGCAGCGCTGCATGTAGTCGTCGCGCCGCCCGCTCGAGTAGTAGGGCAGGGAGGATTCCGCGCTCTTGGGATCGACGAAGACGTTGGGCTGGTTGGCGCCCTTGTCGACGGCGGGACAGCCGAGCTCGGTGAGCCAGAACGGCTTGGACTGCGGCACCCAGGCCGTGGGCGTGGCCAGCTCCACGCCGCCCGGGCGGTCGTAGTGGTGGTTGAGCCACCAGCTCTTGATGTCCTTGAAGCGGAACACCCACGGCTTGCCGTAGGCGCCGTCGGAGATGGGCGAGCGCACCTGGGCGTCGCGGTCGGCCTGGCTCGCGTAGTACCAGTCGAAGCCCTCGCCGGCGAAGATGTTGGCGCGCAGGTAGTCGAGGTCGTAGATCGAGCGCGCACCGGCCAGGCGGTCGGCGTGGGAGCCGCCGTCGCGCCAGTCGGCGAGCGGCCAGTAGACGTCGATGCCGATCGCGTCGACAGAGGCGCTCGACCACAGCGGGTCGAGGTGGAAATGGACGTCGCCCGAGCCGTCGGCCGGCTGATGGCCGAAATACTCCGACCAGTCGGCGGCGTAGGTGACCTTGGCGGCCGGGCCGAGCACGCTCTTGACGTCGGCGGCGAGGTCGGCGAGGGCGGCGACGAAGGGATAGGTGCCGGGGCCGTCGCGCACGGTGGTGAGCCCGCGCAGCTCCGAGCCGATGAGGAAGCCCTGCACGCCGCCGGCGGCGAGCGCGAGATGGGCGTAGTGGAGGACGAAGCGGCGGTAGGACCACTCGGCGGGTCCGCTGTAGAGGACGCTGTCGCCGGAAACGGCGAAGTCGGCGGCCTGCGCGGTGCCGACGAAAGCGGCGACCTCGGCGGCGGCGGCCGCGGTCTTGTCGGGTGAGCCCGGCCGGCCCGGGGCAGGCGTGACGGTGATGCGGCCGCGCCAGGGATAGGCGGGCTGCGGCGCGGCGCCGGTGTAGGGGTCGGGCAGGGCGTTGCCGGCCGGCACGTCCATGAAAATGAACGGGGCGAGGACCACGCCGATGCCGCGCGCGGCGAGATTGCGGATGGCGGCGACGACCGCCGCGTCGGAGGGCGTGCCGCCGTAGGCGGCGCGGCCGTCGACCTGGCTCACGAGATGGGCGGCGGCGCGGTCGAGGCCGGCCACGCCCCACACCAGCGGGCTCGTGTCCTTGGCGGCGGCGTCGACGCCCGGCCGCAGGCGGCAGACGCCGGCGCGCAGGTCGTCGCCGAACCAGCCGACGATGAGCGAGACGGAGCCGGCGCTGGGCAGCGTGCGCTCGAGCTGGTCGATGGCCACGTCCCAGTCGGTGCCGCCCTGCAGGGTGTGCACGTTCTCCGCCACGGTGGTGGCGCCGTCGAGCCGGCGGGCGACGGCCTCGTCGGCATAGACGAACTCGCCCGCGCCCGGGATCAGGCACACGGCCCGCACCTTCTTCTCGAAGTCGTCGACGGCGCGGTGGACCTCGAAGGAGAGCTGGGGAATGCGGTTGCCGAAGGCGGCAAGGGCGAGCCGCTCGAAGACGACGTAGGCAACGCCGCGGTAGGCGGGGGCCTTGCCCGCGCCCTGCTTGGCCTCGATCAGGCTGTCGGGCAGCTGGGTCTCGGTGCCGAGGTAGAGGCGATGGGTGACGGAGGCGAGGTCGAGCTCGCGCCCGTCCGCCCACACCCGGCCGATGCCGGTGATCGGCCCCTCGCAGAGCGCCACGGCGAAGCTGGCGAAGTAGCGGTACTCGATGCTGGCGCCTGAGGCGGGGGCCGGGGCGGAGCGGCCGCCGCCCTTGCCGCCGCCGCCGCTGCTCTGGGTGGCCTGCTGGACCACCTCCTCCTCGACGTTGGCGGCCCAGATGATCTCGCCGCCCAGGCGCGCGCGGCCGTAGAGGCGCGGAATGGGCGAGCCCTCCGAGGAGGTGGTGACGCGCAGCTCGGAGAGGCGCGGCCCGCGGCTGACCGCAGGCCGGCCGGCGGGGGCGAGCAGGGCCTGGTCGATGAAGCTGCCGGCGAGCGCGCCCGCCTGGGCGCCGATGCTGGCGCCGGAGATGGTGGCGCCGAGGATGGTGACGCCGCCGGGCAGGAGCGCGCTGCCGGCGGCCGCGCCGGCGACGGCGAGGGCGAGGGTGGCCATGGGGTGATCAGGTCGGCTGGTGGGAGGCGGGATCGCAAACGGTGAATGGAGAGTGAGGGAAGGAGGGCCGGGGCCCGCAGGGGCTCACATTCTGTTCACGCCCTTGCTCTACCATCGCGCGGGGAGGGAGCGGCTGCATCGGGAGGCCGTGCCATGGCCCGAAAGCACAGTCGGAAGTCCGCCTTCGGCGATGCCACCCTGATCTTCGGCGACGGCGGCAAGGTGAGATGTCGGATATGCGACATATCCGAGGGCGGCGCCAAGCTTAAGATGCCGTACACGGAATGGCTGCCGCGCCTGTTCGAGTACCAGGACAGAACCGGCATCCGGCGCCATGCCGAGCTGGCCTGGCAGGGCGAGACGGAGATCGGCATCCGCTTCGTGGAGGACGGCTCGCGGCGACGCAAGAGCGCGCCAGCGTTCGGCAAGCGGGGGCTGCCTCCGGGATCGAAGCCGTGACGCGGGCCGGCGCGCCGGCGGGGACGCCGGCTGCCGCTCGGGCGGACGGCGCGGCTCGACGGGCCCGCGCCCGGCCGCGCCTGCTCATGCCGCAGGGAAGGCGAACGCGGCGACGAGCCGGCGGCGCCACCACGGCGAGAACGCCACCTCGCTGACCGGGACCCCCTCCATGGCGTGGATCATGGTGGCGGGGGTGGCGAGGATGGCCGCGTGCTTGGCGACGGCCCCGCGGCGATAGCGGAAGACGAGCACGGCACCGGGAGCGGCGTCGGCGGCGGCGACCTCGAGGAGGTGGCGGCGGGCGGCGGCGAGCAGCGTCTCCTCGCCCGTGGCCTCGGCCCAGTCACGCGTGTAGGGGACGAGCGCCTCCGCTTCGCGGCCATAGAGCTCGCGCCAGACGCCGCGCACGAGGCCGAGGCAGTCGGTGCCCACGCCGGCGAGGCTCGCCTGGTGGCAATACGGGGTGCCGAGCCAGCGGCGGGCGATGGCGACGACATCGGGGCGGGGGTGCATGGGGTGTGCGGCGGGCGGGGCGGACGGCGTGTGCGGCCCTGGGTCCCGGCTCTCGCGCTTCGCGCTCGGCCGGGATGACAGGATCGGGCTTGGGAAGGCCGCAGGTCAGCGCACGCGGGGGCTGCCGTCGTTGGCGGGGTCGCCGGGACGGGCGACGGCGGCGACGAAATCGTTGCCCGGCATGTGCGGGAAGCCGCGGAAATTGACGCCGTTGGAGAACTTCTGCCGGCAGGTGGAGAAGCGCTTGTCGCAGCCGGCGGTGACGGTGAAGGCATCGCCCGGCAGGATGGCGCCCGGCATCTCATGCCACAGCTCGATCTCGGTCGGCGCGCTGAAGACGTGGCGGCGCACCTCGCCGGCGAGGCCGGCGTTGGCGCCGGTGGTGAAGGTGAGGAGGCCGCGGGCGAACCAGCCGCCGAGGAAGCTCTCGATGCCCAAGCAGGTGAAGCGGCGCAGGCTCTCAGCCGCAATGACGGTGCCGGTGCCGCGGAAGGCGGGGCTGGAGAGATCGACCGTGCAACGGGCATCGCCGAGGTCGGCGTCGCAGGAGAACTGGAAGAGACGGCCCTTGGGCTGCTGCAGGTAGTGGGCAAGCCCGCGCACCTCGGCGGTGAAGGCGGCGTCCGCCCGGCGCACCTCGCCGATGGATCCTGAGCGCATCAGCACGCGCTGGCCGGGGTCGGCCCAGTTGACGCGCCAGATCTCGATCTGGGCGTCGTCGTAGAGGCCGGCGGCGAGGTCGTGCTCGTCCAGGCTGTCGGCGGAGAGCGCGCTCTCCACCTCGAGGTCGTCGACGGCGAGGCCGACCGTGTCCTTGATCTCGCTGGCGGTGAAGCCGGTGGCGGCGGCGAAGGTGGTGCCGGCGAAGACGAGGTCGCGGTCGTGGTCGGTGAAGCCCAGCACCACGCCGTCGCGGCGGGTGACGCGCCAGCACCAGGCGAGCGTGGTGGTGCCGGTGTCGAGGTGGGTCTGCAGGGCGGGGGGCAGGAGTTTCATGGCGGGAAGGGGGATGGTGAGATGGTGAGGTGGCGAGGTGGTGAGACAGGATTCTCGGCAGGCGCGGCGGCTTCACCCACCAGCTGTCGGCTTCGATCGGAACCCGTGGCCGGCCGCTCGTTCGGCCGACACTCACCATCCCTACGTGCGATCTCACCTGGGGTCGGACCCGCAGGGTCTGACCCGGTCACACGCGGATCTCGACGACGGGGATGTGGGGGATGGCGCCGTGGCGGAAGCCGCGGATGTCGATCTCCAGCTTGTCGGTGTCGAAGCGCACCGGCACGTCGAACTCGAAGCCGGCGGTGACGGGCGCCCCGGCGGCGGGGACGTGGCCGGCGAGGAAGAAGACGAGGCCGCTCGTGGCATCGACGGTGAAGGCGGTGCCCGGCGCCTGCACCACGCCGCCGACGGCGACGAGCACGCTGCCCGCGACCGGCTTGGTGATGACGCGCGTCCAGGGGGCGAAGGCGGAGCCGTAGGTCTTGCGCAGCTGGAAGGCGACGGTGGTGCCGTCGCCGGTGCCGATGGCCTGGTCGAGGGCGGTGGGCGCGTCCTCGGGCGGGCACGACTTCCAGTCGGAGGGGTCGCGCCAGCGGAAGCCGTAGAGGCGCCCGCGCCGCTCCTCGAAGAAGGCGATGACGGCGTGCAGCTCGTTGAGGGACTTGACGCCCCAGCCTGCATTCCAGGTGCGGCGCGAGTCGGCCCAGCGGGCGTTGCGCTCCTCGGCGCCCGAGCCCAGCACGACCACGTCGGTGCGCCGCTCCGGGCCGCCGTGGGCGGCGCGCGAGATGGCGGTGGGGAAGCGGATCTCGTGGAACATGGCAATCGCTGCCCTTCACAGGTTGCGCTGGCCCTGGGACACGGCGCGGGCGAGCAGGGCTGCGATCTGCGCCTCGGAACGGCGGAAGCTGTCGGCATCGGGCGTCGTCACGTTGAAGGTGACGGCGATGCCGGCGGCGCCTTGCGCGCGCACGCCGAGCGCGCCGTCGGGCCCGCGCGCGAGCGGCAGGATGGCCTCGCGGCCGCGCTCGCCGGCAAGCCCGAGGCGGCCGCCCGCGAGCGGGAAGGCGATGGGGCTGGCGATGACGCCGCCCGCGGCGAAGGGCACCGGCAGCGGACCCCGCACCACGCCTCCCTTGGCGAAGGCGACGCCGCCCGAGAGCGCGCCTGCGAGCGCGCCGCCCAGGGCGTCGGTGAGCGGGCGGAAGGCGGCCTTGAGCGCGATCTCGGAGAGGCGCAGCGCCAGGGAGCGCAGCACGTCGCCCACGCCCCTGCCGCGCACGGCGACGTCGGCGAGCGAGCTCGACAGGATGGCGCCGAACTGGCGGCCGAGCCGCGCGGTCTCGAGCAGCTGGCGCTGCAACTCGCCGGTGTCGGCGTCGATGCGAACGGTGAGCGAGGGGGTGGTGTCGTCGGCCATGGGTAGCGAGACGGTGAGGTGGTGAGATGGTGAGGTGGTGAGATCGTGAGTGGCGGCTGGAGCGAGGTCAGAACGGCGGCTGGAGCGAGATCACCAGGAGCAGTGCGCCAGCTTGGGTGAGCCGCCCGAGCCACCGGCTGCGACCGAAGTCTCACCACCTCGCGACCTCACTACCTCACGCCTCTACGCGCCGCCGCCTCACCGCCTGCCGGCCGACGCGTCGGGGAAGCGGGACATGAGCCCGGCGAGCGCGGCGCGGGTGGGCGGCGCCGGCGCGGCGGGGCCGAGGAGGGCGGAGACGGCGGCCGCCAGCTCGCGCGGCGTCATCGACCAGAACTGGGCGGGCGGCAGGCGCAGCAGGCCGAGCCCCGCCGCCATCACCTCGTCCCAGGGAAAGGGGCGGGGGCGGAGCGCCCCTCCCCGGGCGCGGGCTCACCACCGCCCCCGGCCTCTGCCCGCAAGGGGGCTGGGAGCTCGGCCGGCGCGGCGCCGAAGGTCGCCGACAGCAGGCGGGCGACGATGTCGACGAAGCCCGCTGCGCCGCCGTCGGCCTGCATGGCGGCCACCGCCTCGTCGGTGATGTCGTGGCCGGCGCCGCGCAGGCCGGCGGCGATGATGCGGATGGCGTCGCGGGCGGAGAGGCGGCCCGACTGGAAGCGCTCGGCGAGCGAAAGCATGTCGGCCTCGCCGAAGGCCGCCTCGAGCTCGGCGAGCGCGCCGAGCGTCAGGCAGAGGCGATGGGGCCGGCCGTCGAGGCGGGCCTCGATCTCGCCGCGGTGGGGGTTGTGGGGCATGGGGGTCCGGCGTCGGGCCTTGCGTATGCGCGGCTCAGGGTGAGGGGCGGCGGCACGCTCCGGCGGCGGTGCATGTGGCTGCCCCTCACCCCGACCCTCTCCCCGCAAGCGGGGAGAGGGAGAGCGCGAGCGGGGAGAGGGGGAGGCGGTATTCCCTCTCCCCATGCCTTTTCAGGCATGGGGAGAGGGTTAGGGTGAGGGGCGGCGGCACGCTCCGGCGGCGGTGCATGTGGCTGCCCCTCACCCCGACCCTCTCCCCGCAAGCGGGGAGAGGGAGAGCGCGAGCGGGGAGAGGGGGAAGCGGTATTCCCTCTCCCCAAGCCTTTTCAGGCATGGGGAGAGGGTTAGGGTGAGGGGCGGCGGCACGCTCCGGCGGCGGTGTATGTGGCTGCCCCTCACCCCGACCCTCTCCCCGCAAGCGGGGAGAGGGAGAGCGCGAGCGGGGAGAGGGGGAGGCG